>Ga0193958_1000093_pt1 | contig 41224 bp, 37 predicted proteins | sample FB_1_MG_FD_140320 | JGI IMG/M metagenome (GOLD analysis project Ga0193958, IMG submission 140320) | Microbial mat bacterial communities from the Broadkill River, Lewes, Delaware, United States - FB_1_MG | ecosystem: Environmental > Aquatic > Freshwater > River > Microbial mats | place: USA... | reverse complement strand
ATATTTGCAACACTTACATAAACACCATTTTCATTAAATGTTTTTGTTTTTTTAGTTTCTATTATTCCATAGTTTAAAACAATATTTCTGATCACTTCTTTAGTTCTAAAATCATCGGCATATCTTTGAGCGATAATATCACTTGCTCCATTTATCGCATCTTTTGTAGTTGTAACTTCTTTATTTATAAACTGTTTTGCTTTTTGATTTATCTCATCAAGTGAATATCTCATCGATTGAATAATATTAGCAAGTGGCTCAAGTCCATTTTCAATAGCAGTTGATGTTCTTGAAGATTTTTTATCTTTAAAAGGCGCATAAATATCTTCTATCATTTGTAAAGTTGTAGCACCATTTATGTGGTTTTGTATTTTTTCATTTAGGAAGTTTCTCTCTTTTAGTACAGAGATAACTTCTTCTTTTCTTGAAAGAAGTTTTAGTGAATAGTTATAAATTTCTTCAAAATCTCTAAGCTGTTCATCACTTGCATTTGATGTTAAATCTTTTCTATATCTTGCAATAAATGGAATCGTACAACCCTCATTTAAAAGTTTTAAAATATTTTGAATTACACTTCTAGAAAAAGAGGTTTTTTGCTCTAAAAGTGCAATTAAATTATCAGTCAAGAATAACCTCTTTAAAGTCACTTCTTGTACCTGCTATTGGCTTGTTTGATTTTGCACGAACAGTATAAACAAAAGAAATTTTTGCTTTATCACTACTATTTTTATTTGCGTGATGAAGTGTTTTACAGTGAAATAAAACAACATCACCTTTTTGTAAATTTGTATGAACTTTTTGATGAATTAATTCTATATTTTCACTGTTTTCATCTAAAAAATTAGATGCTTCATCAAATCTATCCTTTGAGAAGTTTATTTTATGAGAACCTGGAATAAATTCTAATAAACCATTTTCTAAATATTCATCACCTAAAGCTAACCAAACAGAAACTAGATTATCATTCTCAAAATTCCAATACCTTCTATCTTGATGCCAAAAAGTTCTTGTACTCTCTTTTGGCAGTTTAGTCATGATGGAGTTATGATGTGCAAGAGTTAATACAGGAGTATCATTTAAAATTTGTTTTAAAATAGGTCTTATTTTTTCATTTGTCATCCATTTTTGGAAAATCTCTTCTCTATCATAAACTTGTCTTAGTCTTCTAACTGTAATCTCATTGATATCTTTTTGCATATACTCTTGTTCACTCTCAATTGGAGCAATTTTATTTTCTAAATGAGTTTTTGCTTTTTCTACAATTTCATCACATAATTTTGAATCTGCAAAGTTTTTAAGTAATAAAAATCCATTTTCATGGAACTCTTTTAGTTGGTTTTCATCTAGTGTCATTTTATCTCTTAGGTATTATATTTTTCTAATTATAGTAAAAAAAGCTGTTTTTTAATTGATAATAGCATTATGCCATTGAACAAGTGTAATTCTTCTTCCATTTAATACTTTTAAAACTTCATGGGTAAAATAAGGATTACTCAAAAACACAAGCATATCACCTGCTTTTGGTTTGATTTTTATCTCTTGACCATCTTTATCAAATAGATAGTTAAATAAAAGTTCTCCACCTTCAAAGCTATTTTCACTTATATTTTTATCTTGAGTTGTGGTAAATAAAACTGTAGATATTTTTCTTTGTTTTGCAACAGGAATAAATCCAACGAGTTCACCATCTTTAAAAAGCATACTAGAATCATCGCTATGAATTGAGTAAAAAGAGTCCTTAACATACTCCAATACTTGAACTTCAGTTGATGTAGTAAGTGCGATTTTAAAAAAATCCTCAATTTGTGCTTGATATGATAAAAATCTCTTTGTGTAAATATCTAAATAATTTTCATCAAGAGAGTAAATATTTGTTTTTCTAATCTTTTCATTTGTTTCACTTAAAACTACACTATCAAGTGTTTTAATTTGTGCTTTTTCAAAGTCATCATCATCTTTTACTTTTTTATTTATTGCGATACATTCATCTTTTGAGAGAAAGTTTTCTATTATTAAAAATGGATAATCATAATAAGGATTTGTTAAATGTTTTGTTTTAATATCAAATGATGTTAAGAAATCAGCACAATATATATAATTGCTTATTTGTGTCATAAAATTCCTTTCATAAACAAGTGTTTATGAAAGTTGTTTAGTAAGACTATTTAAATCACCTAGAACCCAAATATCTACAATTTTGCCATCTTTAAATCTAAAAAAAGATGCTCCATTATAAACAATTTTATTGTTACTAGCTTCATAATCAAATAGTTTACCTGTATGTCTACCATTGTATAATGCACGAACTGCAATATTATCTTCTTCACAAACCATAGTAATAATACTATGGAATAAGTTAGGAATACCAGTTAAAATAGTATTCATATACTCTTCGAAGTTTTTTTTACCTACAACTGATATATCTAAAGAACCATGAAAAGTTATTTCATCATCAAACAAAATATCAATATATTCTTTATTTTGTTTATTCCATAACTCATTGTAATATAATTTTACTAGTTCTTTATTCGTCATCTTCTTCATAATTACCTTTGCTCCCTGTTCCATAATCGTCGTCATCATACCCATATTCATCATATTCATCATAATCTATCGTGAATATTTTAGGATATCCTAATTTTTGAAGTTCTTTGTCTATATTGTCTTCAGTCAATCTATTTTTAACCCTATTCATGATTTCATCAATGTGCTCTTCACTTACGTTATTGGCTCTTAATTCATAAATAATCGATAAATCCATAATTTTAACCCTCTAATTAATTTCGATTTAAATTGTTTTTTAAGCTTTCTTATCTATGTATAGATTGCTTAATATATATAAAATTGTTTTAACAGACTTAATAGAAGCTGTCTCCTCAACTGTATGATAACCTGTTGTTGGTATCTGTAAAGTTGTTCCTTGAATAGTTCCACGTGATTCCATAACTATTCTTCCAAGTTCTGTACTACCTAAAGTTAATAAAGATAAGCCTTTTTCTTTTCTTACTTTATTTTTCTCTTGAATAAAAGTATCTTTACATGAAAAATCTATATGGTTTTTATGACAAAAATTTTTTAATTGTTTTAAAATAGGAGATTTAAACCTAGCATTTACATCTCTATTTCTTAAAACAACTTGTTGCACATCAGCTTCAAGTCTTGTGTCATATGGACTAGTATCTAAAACTAACAATTCATTTGTAGTTATTTTATTTTTTCTAAACCATTCGTATACATATCTCCACGATTTACCAGCTTCTTCTTGTGCAGTAAAAAAAGCAGTACCTTGATATCCATTTTGATATAAATAGATAATAATTGCAGCACTAATTACATTGTCAAGTTGAGCTGATATTAAATCATCTTGTCTTTTTAATTTATCGCTAAATGCAATAGGTGTTCCAGGCAATAAATGTGATAATCCATCAATTTTAAAGATTAGGTTATTAATTTCTTCACACATATAAACATCAGAAATATTTCCAATTCCAAGATATCCACCACTACTTGGTTCATAAGCTTGAACTTGTTGATTTACATATCTTGACGCAATTAATTGATAAGTTTGTTCAGATAATGAATTACCTCTTAAATCAGATCTATTCTTTGCTAAGAAAGCTGCAAATTGGAACTCATTTGGTCCCGTACAAATAATACCATGTCTATCAATATGCGCACTAAGCATTCCTTTATTAGGATTTTTACCTCGAGCTACTAATAGTCCATCATAATATTCAGTTTTAATACCAATCTCGTCTAACTCTCTTTTTAGATAAATTAAAAATGATTGCTCAGCTCCAGTTACAGAAGGAACTCTTATTAATTGTTTTAATAAGTCAAGAAATGGAACAAAATTTTTAACCAAATCATTTGTGGATAAATTACCCAATATTTATTCTCCCGAAAATTTTAGATAGAATAAGAAGAATAATATTTAACTAGAATTAGAGTTTAATTACTAGTATTTCCTTCTGAACTTTCTTTTGTAGCTTGACATTTATCATATAACATTTCGCATTTTGCAAAACATTCTTCATTGTCAGTATCTTTATTTTTTTCACAAACTAGTGCACAATCATCATACACTTTATCACATTTGTCAATTTGTTCGTTTTGATCGTTTTCTTGATTAGCAAATAATGAACAAGATAAGATTACAAGAGTAACCATTAAAATTTTTAACATTTAATCCCCTAGGATAAAACAAAGTTTACTTTGTCATAATTAAGAATTCTATTTAATAGAATTCAACACTATTACTAAAATATTTAGTAATATCTAAAAACGATCTTCTTATTCTATATTGCAATTATAAACCATAAAAAAAAGAAATATTCTAAAAAAAAACTTAAATCAAAATTTGTTTTTTAAAAGTCCCATTTTATGGATTTAATTTAGATAAAAAAATAGTTTTTTGTAAGTAAAATATACTATTTATAGTAGTTTTCTTAAACGAAAAATTTAATAAAATATAAAAATTTCATTAATAGGCTATAAATATACTATACTAATTTACTTTATATTTAAGGATAATTGATAATCAATAGTTATATAGTGGTTAAATTTAATCTTTATTAAGTTAATCAAGATTAAATTTAATTGCTTTTTTATTCAAAAGTGATATAATTACAAAAATATAATTAAAGATTTTATAATATCTAAAATTTTTTACGTTAAAACTAGGAGAAATTATGGCAAAAGAGTTATCAGCTTTAGAGCAATTAAAAGCTTCAAGAAATCCTTTAAGAGTTATTGATGATGTTTATAAAGAAGCGCTGGAAGGTGTTCCTTTAAAAGAAGAATATATTGGACTTTTAAAATGGTATGGAATGTATCCACATATAAATACGGATGGAACAGAAGATAAAAAATATTTTATGAAAAGAATCAAATTAGTTGATACTAAGATGAATTTAGAGCAATTAAAAGTTATGGCTAAAATTGGTCAAGAGTATGCTCAAGGTTTAGTTGACTTTACAACTAGACAAAATGTTCAATTTCACTATATTCAAATTAAAGATATGCCAGCTATTTTAGAGTTGTTAGAATCAGTTGGATTAACTTCAAGAATGGCATCAGGTGATGGACCAAGACCAATTATGACTTGTCCTGTAAGTGGAATAGATGAGGGTGAAATTATTGATGCTGCAAAACTTGTAAAACAAGTTGATACTTACTTTGATGTAAATGAAGATAGATTCTGTAATTTCCCTAGAAAATATAAAATTGGTATAAGTGGATGTAAATGTCATTGTGCAGCTCATGAAATTCAAGATGTTGCTTTTACAGGTTTTAAAACTGATAATGGTGAAGTATTATTTGATTTAACTATTGGTGGTGGTTTATCTAAATCAAAACAAATAGCAACAAGAGCAAATAGATATGTAAAACCTGAACAAGTTCAAGATGTAGCAGTTGCTTGTGCTGAAATTTTTAGAGATAATGGAAACAGAGATAATAGAAATAAAGCAAGAGTTAGACACCTTTTAAATGACTGGGGAATTGAAAAATTCGTTGCTGAAATTGAAAAAGTTATTGGTTATTCTTTACAAGAAGGTTTAGTTGAACCAAAAATTGCTTCATTTGAAAATAGAAATCACTTTGGAATAAATAAAGCTCAACAAAAAGGTGAGTCTTATATTGGGTTTGCTACAAACTCTGGAAGAGTAGCTGGTGAGGATTTCCAAGCTATGTATGATATTTGTAAAAAATATAATGCAGAAGGTTTATCTTTAACTGCAACTCAAAACTTTATTATTTATGGTGTAAAAGATGAAGTAGCTCAAGATTTAGCAAATGAAATTGCAGCACTTGGATATCCTTATGAGCCAACACCATTTAGAGCAAGATTACAATCATGTACAGGAAAAGAGTTCTGTAAATTTGGTATTACTGAAACTAAAGAGTTTGCAAAAAAAGTTTTAGTTGAACTTGAAGAAAGATTCCCTGAGTTTACAGAAGATGTAACTATCTCTATTTCTGGATGTGGAAACGGATGTTCTCAACCTCAAATTTCTGATATTGGATTTGTTGGTGGAATGATTAGACATGAAGGTGAAAGAGTTGAAGGTTATGAAGTTCTTTTAGGTGGAAACTTAGAAGGTGTTACTGGAAGTAGAATTTCAAGAAAAATTGGAGTAAAAGTTCCAGCAACTGGATTAGTTGATTATGTTGAAAAATTAATCAATGATTATAAAGCTGATAACTTAGGTCAAAAAAGATTTAAAGATTATTTAGCTGTATTAGATTCTGATTCAGCTTTAGCTGAATAATATAAAAAGAGTTGAAACTCTTTTTATATACAATTTTTAATTAGTTTTATTCCTTTTTCTATCTCTTTAAAACTTGAATGAGTAAAGTTAAATCTTATCTCACCATTTGGCTTTTTATCAATATAAAACTGATTTCCTGGAACAAATACAACTTTTTCTTTTATACATTTTTGTACTAAATTAAAAGTATCAATATTCTCAAATCTACCATAAATAAACATCCCACCCTTTGGTTTTTCATATATGAAATTTGGTAGATATTTATCCAACATTTCACAAAAAAACAAAGCTTTATTTTTGTAGTCATCTCTTATTGTTTGAAGATGGTTTTTATATCTAATTTCATCATTTAAATATTCATTTAAAATATATTGTGAAATACCACAAGAGTGTAAATCAATACTCTCTTTTATAATCATTAGTGAGTCTAAAAGCTTCTTACTAGCTCTAATCCACCCAATTCTTAAACTAGGACTTAAAGTCTTAGAAAAGCTTCCTAGATGAAAACTATTGTTCGGTATTTGAGAGCTTATGCTTTTTGTTTTCTTATCAAAATAAAGTTGTGTGTATGGACTGTCTTCTATTAAAATTCCATTATATTTTTTAATTAAATTTGCTATTTGTTCTCTTTTCTCATCACTATAAGTTGAAGTATATGGATTTTGAAAGTCTGGAATTAAATATGCTAATTTATTAGCTTTAAAACTTTTTTCAAACTCATCTATTACAACTCCATCATATTCAAGTTTTATAGGATTCATATTTAGATGGTTTAGTCTAAATATATTCATAGCTCCTAAATATGATGGTTCTTCTATTGTTATATCTTTTGATTCAAAATATTTAGCTATGATATACATAGCTTGCTGGCTTCCTGTTGTGATAAGTATTTCATCACTTGAAGTTTCGAATCCTTCTTTTGTATACTCAAGAGCAATTTTTTCTCTTAAAGATTTTATTCCATTGCTAAGTCCATATTGAAATACTTTTGACTCATCTAAAACTTTATTTGCTGCTTTTTTTAAATCTTTTGTTGGAAATAGATTTTCATTTGGTAATCCACCTGCAAATGAAATTGTACTTTCATCTATTGATTCAAGAATCTCTCTTATAAATGATCGTTTCATTTATTTTTACCTTTTTTTATTTGAAGAATACTAGAAAGTAAAATTTTATTCTTTACTAAAAATGCTTTAATAACTATCTATTTTTGCTAATTTTACTTACTAAAAATGCTATAATAAAATATGAAAAGAAAAACACTGCAAAAAAGAGCAAAAATAGCAAATGATGTTATGAATTATATTTATAAATATATAGATACTGATATAAATATAGATGAATTAAGTATTCAACTTGAAATAAGTAAATTTCATCTTCATAGAATTTTTAAAGAAGAGTTTGGGAAAAACATATATGAGAGTATAAAATCAATAAGACTACAAAAAGCCTCAAATCTTTTGATTACAAATAAATATTCAACTATTACTGATATTGCAAATATGACAGGTTATAGTTCTCAAACATCATTTTTAAGAGCTTTTAAACAACGATTTAATATGACACCAAAACAGTGGAAAAATGGAGGAGATAAAGAGTATTCAAATATTATTTTACAAGATTCATTAAGTGCAATAAGCTCAACTGCAGATTTTTCAAACTTAAAAGCACAGATAGTAAAAATGCCAGAGTTAACAGGTTTCTACATAAGACATCAAGGATATGATAGAAGTATAAAAGATACTTGGGAAAAGCTTCAAACTTGGATATACACAAATGATATATCAAATTACAAACAAATAGGACTTCACCATGATAATCCAATTATTACGCCCTTAAAACAGTGTCAATATATAGCTATGGTTGTAGTTGAAAATGAAAATAAATTATTAGAAAATATATCTTTGCCAACACTTACTATTCCAAAAGGAGTTTATGCAAAGTTTTCAATAGAGGGAAAATATGGAGATGTTTTAAAGTTAATTCAATGGATTTATAATTCTTGGTTAGGTAATAGTGGATATGAAACTTCTACAAATCCATCTTATGCAATTTATACTAAAAATCATTTTTTAAGTGAAGATGAGAAATTTTCTTTAGAATACTATTTACCCATTAGGTATATATAAATTTTAATAAATTTTTCCAAATCTATCAATATGAAGTAAATAAACTCTTAAGTCAAATTCTACTTGATGATAGTTTGGCATTACATATGTACACATATCATAAAAAGCTTTATTATGCTCTTTTTCTTTAAAGTGAGATAATTCATGGGCTACTATCATTTCTAAAAACTCTTGAGGCATATTTTTAAATATACTTGCAACTCTTATCTCATTTTTTGATTTTAGTTTACTTCCTTGAATCCTTGAAACAAATGTGTGCATTCCAAGTGCGTTGTTTATCACATTTATTTTTCCATCATACATAACTTTTGAGATTTGGAATTTTTTAAAATACTCATTTTTCATATCCATTACATAAGAATATAAAGCTTTGTCATTTTTGTATTCATGAGTAGTTGGGTATTTAGTTTTTAAATATGAAGTTAGCTTATCTTTTTCTATTAAAGCTTGTATTTGCTCTTGTAAATTTTTAGGATAGTGTGATATATATTTCATAAATCATATAAATAAAAGAAGAGATTAAATCCCTTCTTTTATCTTTTCTAACTCTTCAATTTTTTCTAAATATTGGGCTTTTTTAGAATTAACAAAAGTAATTCGATCTTCGTTAATTTCTAAATATTGATCTTTTGAATAACGAACAATTTTAAATAGATAATTTCTTCTTGATGTTAAGAAATCTTCAATTTTTTCAAATCCAAAATTAGCTTTTAATTTAGTTAGAATATCTTCTTCTCTTGGGTGCTGAATAGAAAATCTTGTTGGTTCTTTTTTGTATAACTCTTCTGATTCAAGTATTTGTTGTTCAAAATGTGCAATTGTTGCTTGTGTTGTTTGAATATATGAATATGACAAGGCTCCATTGAAATATGCAAATTTTTTTCTAAGTGCAGAAATATTTTCTAAAATTGCAGTATGGTAAGAAACTAATACATTTTCATATACTTTTGCTGCAAAGTGTCTTGTATTTGAAAACTCTAAATCTGAAGCAATTTCTCTATGTTTTTTGATAAGTTCATAAGGTTCTTGCCATTTTCTAACTTCTGTTCTAATGAGTCTATATGCATCTCTAAATGCTTCGTCTGTATTGATTTCAATATTTTTTAAAAGTTTGATTGATCGTTTAAACATTTTATCAATTGTTTGATCATCATAGAATAGATTTTTATAAACTGCATCAGAATCAATCCAGAATGTCTCAAAATCATATTTCTCTATTTTTTCATTTTTTAAGAAGCCTTTTTTTTCTTCAAATCTATGTGATTTTTTTCTTTTTATATTTTTATATGTTTCATGGGAAATCTTTTCCATAATCGTTTCAAGTGAATTATAAATATTGAATAATTCTTTTGAATATCTTTTATATATTTCATCAAAATGTTTTAATACCTCTTCTTCACAAGCTTTTAAAATATTTGCTAAAGCATCGTAAACTGCAATAATAGTTTGGTACTCTTTTACTAAAATATCACAAATACCTTTTAAATCTTTTTTAATTGCATACTCTTTTGCTTGAGCAGCTTTTGGTCTCATTTCAAATTCAATAAAATCTAGAACAGCCTGAATATTTGAATCTTCTAAAAGTCTTAGATTTTCAGTAATATCAGTGTATTTAATCTCTTTTAATTTATCTTGAAAATTTTTATATTTTTCACCGAAAAAATCAAGTGAACCTGAATCTAAATGTGTATTTAAATCTTTTTTGAACTCTTTTAAAATAGATTCAACACTATTTTCAATAAGTACTGTTTTTTGATGTGCTCTTGAATCAAGTGCCATTTTTGCAGATATTGGTGTAACTTGTGCAAAATATTTAGAGAATTTTTCACTTACATATTTTGTTGTTGTATCTATTTGTTCTTGTGTAAATTTATCTTTTTGGTTTAATACACATAAAGTTTTATCTTGAAAATGTGTCATGTATTCTTCAAGTACTTTTGCTTCTGATTGCTTTCCTGCATTATCAATTAGCGTTAACCATATAATACCACCAACATCTCTTAATACTTTTTTTGTTGTATCTGTATCACTTTGAGATTGTGAGTTAAGCCCTGGAGTATCTACAAAAGAGATATCTTTTAATATGTCCATTGGAGCATAAAGAGTAAGATATTTAATATCTTTCATTTCATTTTGTCTTTGGTCTGTAAAATGTGCAATTGCTTCAATAGGAGCATATTCTTGAGCACCTGAATAATAAGTGATTTTTAATTTATATTCTTCACCATAATTAATAAAATTTACTTTTGAAGTAACAGGAGTAATACCTGTTGGTAAAATATTCTTTGAAAGTAGGGCATTTAAAAAAGTAGATTTACCAGCTGAAAATTGACCAGTAATAGCTACTTCCATAGGATACCTAGCACGAATAATTTGTCTATTTAAAATATTTTCTAATTGTTTTGAAGGTAAAAATTTTTCATCTAAAAGTTTATCTTGGATTTTTTTAATGTCCCCAATTAAACCATCATCATATACTACTTCAACTTGTCTATATGTATCTCTAAATTCATTTATAAAACTATCTAATATTTTTAAATTTGCACTCATTATTTTAGTCCTTTAATATTAGTAGAAATAGATTCTAATTTTTTGATTTTTTTATGAATATCAATTGATAAGTTTGCTCTGTTTTCATCATTTTTTCCAAAAGATTCAATTTGGTTTTGCAAGATTTTTTCTTCATCTTCAAGTTTTTGTCTTACTCTTTTTAATGGAGCATTTAATGTTTCAAAAAAAGTGTCAATCAGATGTGTTGATACTTTATTTGCTTTTGTTTTTAAATCATTCTCAATATCAATAAATTGGCCTTTGATAAAAGATTCAATTTCTCTATCAAGGTCATTTAATTTACTCTCTTTTGATTTTGATACAGCCGTTACAATTTGGTTTATTAATACTTCATTACTTGAAGTTAAGAAACCACTTTTGAAATCATCTTGGAAGAATCCTCTTGCGTCAAAGTTATCATTTTTATGGCCAACAACAAATCCAAAATCTTGATATTTTTGCTCACACTGTTCACCAATACTTTGAGATTTTTTAATAAATTTATATCTATAATCTCTAATTACATCAATAATCCCATCTTTAATAGCTGTTTGAACTATAACCTTAATTCTAGAGTTTTCAGGCCTTTTTTTAGTTTTTTCAAATGTATATCTAACATCTGAAATAACTCTTTGTTTTATTACATTTTGTAAATCAATTAATTCACTTTGTAAAAAAGTTTCAAGAGATGTCACATAATTTTTTACATCAGTTTTATAAAAGTTTATATCGTCATTCATTGCATCAAATATTCTTTTATTTACTTCTTTTCTTTTATTAAAATCTTTTAGTTCTTTTTCTAACTCATCTTTAGATTTTGATAAAAGTTGTATTTCATAATTTAAAGATAAATTTTCTTTTTCGATTGTTTTTATAAGCTGAGATTTGGCAGACTGAATTACAATTTCACCTTTTTGTGAATTTGATCCAAAAAGAGTTTCATTTAGATAATTTTCAATTTCTAAAATTCCAGTATCTTCTATTGTATATCCAGCTTTTAATGCTTCTTCTGCTCTTCCTGTTCTATGTAATAAAGCCATTTTCCCAGAAATAGGAATAAATTTAATAGTTTTTAAAATATAATCAAGTTGAGAATCTTTATTTTGTGCTTTAAGTTGCTTTTCAATTGATGTTTTAGTATAAGTAATAACTTCATCTAATTGTTCTTTACTTACTGTATCAGCTCTTGTTATAACAATTAAAAGTTTTGAAATATTTTGATAAAGTAGTGCATCTATTATAAATTCGACATCTTTTAGTGTAGCACTTTGAGATACATTCATAAGGTGAAGCATCATATCACATTGACTGATATACTCTTTTGTGATTTCTTCTCTTTGTATAACTGGATCATCAAGTCCTGGAGTATCAACAATTTCAATTCCATCACTTAAAAAATCAAGATTAGAACCTAGTTCTACATATTTTACAAGGTTACATTTTTTACCTTCGGCTTCTGCTGATGTATAGTTAGATAACTCTTCAATTTTAATTTCATCAAATCTTGATTCATCTTTTATATATGATTTTAAACTGTCCCCAAAAATTTTATGAGTTTCATTTACATAATCTTGCATAGATTCAAGCTCAAGAGCTGCTTTTTCTATTTTAGACCACTCACTTGTATTCCAATAGAATACTTTTGCATTTTCAGTAGTATTGTGTTTTACAATTGTTAAGTTTGCAGTTTCAGGAACTACAGCACTCCCTAAAATCTCTTTTCCCATAAGTGCATTTAACATTGTAGATTTACCGGCATTCATTACACCTGTAATTCCAATAGAGAATTTTTGAGTATTTAAATACTCTTTTGCTAAGTCTAATTCTTCAACGAAATTTTCATTAACAATATGTGATTTAATTTCATCAATTGTCTCTTCTAAGACAGATTTTAATTCTTTAAATGATAGTTTATTTTCTGTTTTCCTATTTTCAACACCATCTAAAGTATTTATGTGTTCAACTATATCTAATTCTTTTGGATCAAATAATGAGCTAAGTTTTTCAAAATCATCATTTGCTAAAATATTTTCTTGTTTTAAATAACGAAAGGACTCATGAAGTGTATCAATATGTTCTTTGATTTTTGTATCAATAATATTTTGTACAATATTATGTTGTAGATGATGAAGTTCACTAATATTAGTTGGAGTTTTCACATTAAGTTTTTGACATAATGTTTTAAATGATGTTAAAGGTAAATATTTATCACAATTTTTTCTTGTTGTACTTAAAATTAATGAATAAATTGAATATACATCATTATCTATTTTTGTATCAATTGGTTCGACATCTAAATTTTGTTCGAAAGTAGTACCGTGAAAAAGTAAGAAGTAGTCGTTTACTAAGCCCATATTAAAACTCCTAAAATATAAAAAGTTAAATATCAAATAGTCTTGATACTTAACTTTTTATACAAATTAAATTAAATATGAAGGGTAAGCCCTTCATATTATTATCTTAATGCTACTAGTTTTCTTCTTAAGTAAGCAATTTTATTTTGTAATGGTAAATGTTTTGGACAGTGGTCTTCACAAGCCATTAATGACATACAACCAAAGATTCCATCATCATCACCAATTAACTCATAAAAGTCTTCTGCAGTTCTTTTATCATGTGGATCTACTTCAAATCTTGCAACTCTGTTTAATCCAACAGGTCCAACGAAGTCTGGTCTCATTAACTTAGTACCACAAGAAGCAACACAAATACCACACTCAATACATCTGTCTAATTCAAATGTTTGATCAGCGATATCTGGATCAACTCTTTCTTCCATTTTAGCAATATTAACTTCTTCTCCATTATCAACAATCCAAGACTCAACTCTTTTAGACATCGCATCCATCCATTTACCAGTATTAACTGATAAATCTTTGATAAGTTCAAATGCTGGCATAGGCATTAATTGTAGTTTTCCTGTTGGATAATTAGCAATTAGTGTTCTACAAGCAAGTGCAGGCTTACCATTTACTACCATACCACAAGAACCACAAATTCCTGCTCTACATACGAAGTCAAATGATAAATCTCCATCCATCTCTTCTCTAATTTTCATTAAAGCGATGAAAAGAGTCATACCTGGAGTTTCTTCTAAATGATAATCTACAAAGTGAGGTTTTGAAACCTTACTTCTTGGATTGAATTTTAAAACTGATATCGTAATATCTCTACCTTTTTCAATACTCATTATTTATCTCCTGCTCTTTCATTTTTCTCTTTATAGTTCATAGGTAAATCAAATGGCATTAATGCATGTTGAATGTCATGTCTATCTTTACCTTCAGCTTGCATTTTTTCAGTAATTTCATCAACTTGTGCTTGTCTTACTTCTGATTCTGGATGTTCAATAATCATACCTTTAGCTCCATAACCTCTAAATGCTGGAGGCATTTCCATAGTCATAATATCTAATGCTTGATATTCAATTGTTGGTTCTAATGCATCAGCATCTGGCCAAGAAGTTAATGTTCTATTTAACCAGTTAGCATCATCTCTTTTTAAGAAGTCTTCTCTATAGTGAGCACCTCTTGATTCAGTTCTTTCTCTTGCACCTTTAGCAACACATAAAGCAACTTTCAACATTCTTGGTACTCTATATGCTTCTTCAAGCTCTGGATTTCCAGCTCTTTCTTTTGATTTAACATTGATTTGTTTAGTTTTTCTTAATAAATCTTTTAACTCTTCAACTGCTTCTTCTAAGTGTGGACCATCTCTAAAGATACCAACTTTTTCATCCATTAATCTTTGCATTCTATTTTTGATTTTAAAGATATCTTCTGTTCCATTGTAAGATAAAATTTCATCTAAATATGAATCTTGGATATCTAAGAATTTTTGAACAGTAGAAGTTGGAATAGTAACATCATTTGCTAAACAATAATCAGCAAAATAGTTACCAATAATCATACCAGCAACAACTGTTTCAGAAACTGAGTTTCCTCCAAGTCTATTAAATCCATGCATATCCCAACAAGAAGCTTCACCACAAGCAAATAATCCATTTAATCTTTCAGACTCACCAGTTGGTTTTGTTCTGATTCCACCCATAGAATAATGTTGCATTGGTAAAACTGGAGCCCATCCTTTTTTACCTTCATCTGCTGGATCAATACCATTAAAGATTTGACAAATTTCTTGAACGTCTCTTAAGTTTTTCTCAATATGCTCTCTACCTAAAATAGAAATATCTAACCATACGTGGTAACCATAAGGTGAAGGAACACCTTTTCCATTTCTAATATGCTCAATCATTCTTCTTGAAACAACGTCTCTTGAAGCTAGTTCTTTTTTCTCTGGCTCGTAATCTGGCATAAATCTGTGACCATCAACGTCTCTTAAAATTCCACCATCACCTCTACAACCTTCAGTTAATAAAATACCTGATGGTACAATTGGAGTTGGGTGAAATTGTACAGCTTCCATGTTACCAAGTGTAGCAATACCAGTTTCAAGAGCAATTGCTGCACCAATACCTTCACAAATTACTGCATTTGTAGTTTGTTTGAAGATTCTTCCATATCCACCAGTTGCGATACATGTACCTTTTGCAACGTAAGCTTCTAATTCACCAGTAATTAAATCTCTAACGATTGCCCCATAACATCTACCACCTTCATGAATAATTGAAAGTGCTTCTTTTCTATCTCTAATATCAACATCATGTTTTAAAGCTTCATTTGCAACACCAAATAACATAGTATGTCCAGTTGCATCAGCTGTATAACAAGTTCTCCATTTCTTAGTTCCACCAAAATCTCTTGATGTAATTAATCCATGTCTGTCTGCTTCTTCTGTAATAGTAGTTTTTTTAGCATTAATAACTGCTTCTCTTGAACCTTCTCTAACTCTAGTCCAAGGTACACCCCAAGATGCTAATTCTCTAATTGCTTTTGGAGCAGTATGTACGAACATTCTTGCTACTTCTTGATCACATCCCCAATCGCTTCCTTTTACAGTATCTGCAAAGTGTAAATCTTCATTATCCCCATCTGACATTTTAGAGTTACCTAAACTTGCTTGCATACCACCTTGAGCAGCAGCAGAGTGTGATCTTTTAACTGGAACTAAAGATAAAACGATTGTATTTAAACCTTTTTTTTGTGCAGCAACAGCAGCTCTTAAACCTGCTAATCCCCCACCAATAACTAATGCATCACAATAATTAATTTTCATTATGCAATTCCTCCAACAGTTTTATTTGTCATTTTGTATTCCATTACTTTTGCTTGAGGTTGGAATTTATTACCTACATTATTGTTTTGAACTTGTTCCATACCAATTTTCATGTAAGCTGCTAATGAAGCAAATCCTAATACTAAGAAAAATACAGTAAGTCCCCATTTAACTTGTTTAAGTTTTTTTCTATTTTCTTTTGGATTTTCACCATCAAACCATCCCCATTTAACACAAAGTCTATATAAACCAATTGTTCCATGGAATTCAACAGCTAATAATAAAAGAATATATAATGGCCACATCCACTCAGACCAAACTCTATCTGCAGACGCATATGGTCCGATATCAGCTGAATTTGTCATAATTACATATAAGTGAACTGAACCTAAGAAGAACATTGCAAAACCTGTAAATGCTTGTGTAAACCAAAGTTTAGTGTCATCATGTTGCATGTGTTTTGCATGAGCTCTCATAACTTGGAATTGTTTAAAATTACCTGGTAATTTTCTCATTCCTAATCCTGCATGAGTAATAAAAATTACAAAAATTATTGCAGCGAAAATTGTTACTAATAAAGGATTCCCACCTTCAAAAATAAAACTTCCTTCTAAAAGTTTTGTAACTGTATACATAAAGTCATTAGATATCAAAATTGATGATACTAATAACATATGTCCCCACATAAATAAAGCTAAAAAACCACCTGTAAAACTTTGAAGATAATCAAGTTTTGCAGGTAATCTACTTTTTCTCCCCTCTGTTGTTTTCCCTAAATAACCTTCTATTAGGTCACTCATTGTACATCCTTTCTGCGATTAAGATTTTTTTGAATAATAGCGTAATAATAGCTTAATTGTTCTTCATACTTGTTTATGTTTATCTATGTAAAGAGCATATTGTTATATGAATAAATTATGTATAAAGCCCATTTTATGGGATTTATACATTTAGAGAATTTATAAAAAATATAAATTAATTATGAGTACTAATGTTACTAATTAACACAGTCTATTTTATAAACAATGATTGAACTGCCGTTTGAGTTAATCCAATTATTGTATCAATATTTAATGCAGGTATAAAAAATACAATTGCTGAACCAACTCCACCTAACACAGTTAGTATTGCAACAAAGGCAATTGCGTATGTTGAAACTCTTTTATCATTGAACCCCTCAATGCTACAAGTTAGTGGTGCAGGGTAGAAATACATAACTGCAATCAATCTAAAATAGTAGTAAACAGATACAATTGTAGCAATAATTGCTAAAACAGTTAATGACGTATATCCAGCATTAATAGCTTCAGTAAATACGTAAAATTTACCAATAAATCCAATTGTTGAAGGAATTCCTGCAAGTGAAAATAAGAATATTGTCATCATTGCTGCTAAAAATGGTCTTTCATGTGCTAAACCTTTGAAATCATCATATGTAACTCTAACATTTGTTTCTGAAATAATATGAGAAGCTAAACCAAACGTTCCTAAAGCAGAAAGTAAATAAGCAATTAGATAAAACATAATTGCATATGCTGAATCAATATTTACTATATGTCCATCTTTATAACTTAAAGCAATAAATGCAAGTAATAGATATCCTGTGTGAACTATTGAAGATGCAGCTAACATTCTTTTTACCATATTTTGAGAAATGGCTAACCATGTTCCAATAACTAAAGTTAAAACTATAATTATAGAAATTATAGTGTCCCAAAAGTTTATTATAGATGCTATATCTTGTAAAATTGCTCTTAAGAAAAATGAGAAAATTGCAATTTTAAATGTTGATGCCATATATGCAGTTATAACCATTGGCGCACCTCTATAAACATCAAGTACCCAAGATTGGAATGGAAATGCTGCAATTTTAAATAAAAATGTAAATAAAATTAGAGTCAATCCAATATATACTAAAATCATATCATCACCACTATGAGTAGAAATATATGTTGATAATTCAGTTAAATTTGTAGTTGCTGTTGCACCATAAATTAAAACAACACCTAAAAGATAAAATGCTCCAATAAATGAACCTAAAACTAAATATTTAAATATTGCTTCTACTCTTCTTGCGTCTTCTGTATTATATCCAACCATAATATAAACAGAAAATGATGCAATCTCTAAGGCTATATAAGCCACTACTAATTCATTTGAGTGAGCAAGTATCATCATTCCAAATAGTGCGAATAATAATATTGAGAAAAATTCACCATTAAAATATGATCTATGTCTAAAATAATGTTCACCAATTAATAAAGTTAATATTGTTCCTAAAATTAGTAAAACATTGAAAAAATTAGCGAAGGTATCAAAAATTAACACATCATTCAATAAATCATTATATGGTTGAACACTATATGAATTTGCAACTTCTGAAATAGAAAAACCAAGGGCAATAAATAAAAATATTGAAGCAACAGTAATATAATTTTTAACTGAGAATTTTTCATACATGCTCATAAGCATAATAAAAACTGCACCAATTAATATAGTTAATGCTGGGATTAAATAGAAAAATTCACTCATTTTGCTGCTCCAATATGTAATATATCATTTAAGTAGTGAGTTACTGTTGGCTCAAATTTATTCATAAATATTTCTGGATAAATACCCATAATAAATACTAAGATTACCCAAGGAGCAAGTCCTATGATTTCTTTGATTTTTAAATCTCTCATTACAAGTTCACTTGAACCTTCAGGTCTATCTTGTAGTATTGCTCTTTGGAACATCCATAGCATATATGAAGCACCTATAATTACAGTTAGTGCAGAGATATAACCTAAAGTATGACTAAATTCATAAATACCAAAAATAATAAGTAATTCAGAAACAAATCCATTTGTTCCAGGTAATCCCACATTTGCAAAAAGCATAATGGCAAATATAAATGTAAAAATTGGAGCTTTTTTTGCGATTCCACCTAAATCTTTTATTGTTTTAAATCCAGTTTGTTCTTGCATTAATCCCACAAGTAAAAATAGAGCACCTGTTGCAATTGCATGAGCAATGATTAAATAAAGTGCTCCATTTATACCATAAGAGTTTAGTGAAAAAATACCAGCAGAAATAAAACTTAAGTGGGATGCTGAAGAGTAAGCAAACATTCTTTTTATATCATCTTGCATAAGTGCTGCAATTCCAAAATAAATAAGTCCAAATAATCCAATTGCTACAAACCAAGTAGAAAATTCAACATAAATATCTGGGAATATTGGAATCATAAATCTAACAATTGCATAAACTCCAAGTTTTGCCATAATAGATGATAGTAAGAAAACAGCACCAGTTGGAGCATTTTTATAAGTTTCCATAATCCAAGTGTGAAGTGGGAAAATAGGAATTTTAATTGCAAATGCTGCTAAGAATGCCAGGAATAACCAAACTTTAGCTTCATAGGCTATTGTAGTTATTTTCATTAATTCATCATAAGCAAATGACCATTGTCCAAATTCATTATGATATGCAACACCTAAATATAAAATTGCAATAAACATTAAAAGTGAACCAACCATTGTATAAACAGTTACTTTTATAGTTGTAAATACTTTATTTCCAAATCCATATTGTCCAATAAGTAAAAATACCGGTAAAAGCATAACTTCCCAAAAGAAGTAAAATAGTACAACATCAAGTGAAAGTAAAGTTCCCGTAACACCTGTTTGAACTAAAAGCATATTTATCCAATATCCTTTTGTTTTACCTTCCCATAATAGTAAATAAGAAGTAGGAATCAAAATTGCTATCATCATTAATATTGTTAGTGAGAAACCATCTAATCCAACATAATAGTTAATACCATATGTTTCAATCCAAGGTACATTTGTAACAAATTGCATACCTGCACTTGGTACAAATTCAATATAGATTTTTAAAACAAGGGCTAGAATAACAGTAGTAGTTAAAAAAGCTATATTTCTGATTGTATTAACATCCTTAGTTGTGAGCATTAATCCAAATGCAACAACAGCAGGTAAAAATATAATAAACGAAAGTATATCTGAACTCATACTATAATCCTAATGTAATATATAAGTAGATGAATACGCACATCATACCAATTAGCATAAACGCTGCATAAAACCTAACATTTGCATTTTGTATCATTGCTACTTTTTTACCAATGTTTACAAAGCCAGTTGATGAATTCATTATAAATGCATCTATTATTTTGTCATCTATAACTTTGTCAATTACAGTTGAAATTGCTTTTAATGGTTGTACAAAAATCGTATCGTATAATTCATCGATATAGAATTTCTTACCAATTAATCCAGTTTCTAGTTCTGGTTTAGTTACATCAAATTTAGCGTACTTAGAATAAGCTGCCATAATACCAGTTGCTGCAACTATAATTGATAAAGCCATCAGAACAAATTCAGTTGTATGACTCATATGAATATGTTTTGAATGTAATTGTCCTAACCATGTATCAACAAAATGATTTCCACCAAATATAGCTGGAAGATTTAAAAATCCTGCTGCTATTGCTCCAATTGCTAATATTAAAAGTGGAATAGTAATTGTTTTTGATGTATATGTATATGAAACAGTATGTTTTGTGGGTGCAACAAAAACAATAAAGTACATTCTAAACATATAAAATGCAGTTAAAAATGCAGTAAACATTGCAATAGCCCAAATTAGATATTGTCCTTCTTGGAAAGCTGCTGCTAAAATTGCATCTTTTGAAAAGAACCCAGAAAATGGAGGAATCCCTGAAATAGCAATAACACCAACTAAAAAAGTCGCTCCAATAATCGGAAGATTCGCTCTGTGTTGCGCAATTTTGAATATATTTTGTTCATGATGAAGTGCAATTATAACTCCACCTGCACCCATAAATAACATGGCTTTGAAAAAGGCATGTGTAAATACGTGAAATAATCCAGATGAGTAGAATCCAAGACCAACTGCTATAAACATATAACCTAACTGACTCATTGTTGAATATGCAAGTATTTTTTTAATATCAGTTTGTCTTGTTGCGATAATTGCTGCAAATAGTGCTGAAAATGCACCAATATAAGCTATGAATATTCCGATTTCTTCAATTCCACTATATAAAAAATGAAATCTCGCAACCATGTAAACACCTGCAGTTACCATTGTTGCTGCGTGAATAAGTGCTGAAATTGGTGTTGGCCCTGCCATTGCATCTGGAAGCCAAACATATAAAGGAATTTGTGCTGATTTCCCCATAGCTCCAACAAATAGTAAAAATCCTGATAGGATAAGTAGTTCATTTGATGCATTTGATATATTTGCTTCAATACTTCCAAATGATAAATCAACTTCTCCTAGTGCAAAGAAAAGTGTTACAACTCCAAGTAAAAAACCAAAATCACCAATTCTATTTACAATAAATGCTTTATTTGCAGCCATTACATTTGCTGCACTTCCATAGTAGAATTTAATTAAAAGGTATGAACAAACCCCAACGCCTTCCCACCCAATAAATAAAATTATTGGATTATCAGCTAAAACTAAAATCAACATTGATGCTAAGAAAAGGTTAAAATATGCAAAGAACTTACCAAAGCCATTATCACCTTTCATATACCCAATTGCATAAATATGAATTAACCAACCAACAAAAGTTACAAACATAGACATAAAAATTGATAAATTATCACCTAAAAGTGCCATTTCAATATTTAATTTATCAATATTTAACCAAGTAAAAATTTGTTGCTTATATATAATTCCTTCACTGTTCATTTTTAAAAATAGACTAAGTGTTATTAAAAATGATATTAAAGGTGTTCCTGTACCAATAATAGAAAAAACTAAATCAGATACTTTCTCCTTTTTGATATGGTAAAAGTAAAATCCTGCATTTAATATTGCACCTAATAAGGGAGCTAAAATTATCCATACTAACAAGTTTGTATTCATTAATTATCTCCTTGTTTAAGTGTATTAAATATATCTGTATCAAGTGATTTTCTTGATCTATATAAAAGAATAATTACTGATAAAAATATTGCAGCTTCAGCAGCCGCAATTGCTATAACCATAACTGTAACTATTTGAGGATCCATATTAAAATGATATCTAGCAAATGTTACTAAGAAAAGATTTATTCCATTTAGCATCATTTCAATTGACATATAAATTACAAATACATTTCTTCTTGATATTACTCCAATTGCACCAATTGAAAATAGCATCATAGAAACAAAGGCATAAGATGTTAAAGATATCATGCTTGTTCCCCTTTATTATTGATTTTAGAAGTTCTTTTTTTAGCTAGAACAACTGCACCAATTAATGCAACTAAAAGTAAAATTGAAATCAACTCAAAAGCTAAAAGCCAGTTATTATAAAGTTGCATTCCTATTGGTTTTATATCACCAAAATCACTATTAGTAATACTCAAATCTTTTTGGGGTAATTTAGAAACGGCTTTTAAAATTAAAATATTTAAAGGAAGCATAATAACTGCACCAAGGGCAATTAGTCTAAATTTTTTTGGCTCTTTAGGTAAATCTTCTTCTCTAATATTTAAGAACATTAATATAAATAAAATTAAAGTCATAATTGCCCCTGCATAAACTATAATTTGAACAAGGAAAAGAAAAGTTGCATTTAAAAGAGCAAACATTCCCGCAACTGCTAACATTGAAATTAAAACTCCAAGAGCACTATACATAGGATTTGCATATACAATCATAGCAATTGCACCTGATATTGCAAGAAATGCTAAAGCAATAAAAATTAAATCAGCCATTGTTTAAATCCTTTGATCTTTCATTAGCCATTAAAGCTTTTTTATCAAGAACGAAATCTTCTCTCTTACTTGCCGTAAATGAAAAAATACCCGTATCCATTCTAATTGCATCACAAGGACAAGCTTCTACACAATATCCACAAAATACACACTCTAATAAATCAATTTTAAACTCTTTTGGTCTTTTTTCATCATGCTCATCAAATCTTTCTTCTGCTTCAATAAATATACAATCAGCAGGACAGGCAGTTGCACACATAAAACAAGCAACACATTTTTCTGTATTATCTTCCCATTTTGTAAGTCTATGTACACCTCTGTATCTTTCATTTAAGTCATCAGGTTGAACTTCTGGATATTGCATTGTTTTTAGATTATTCACATCTTTTAAATTTCTAAAAAAGTGAGTAATAGTTGTTTTCATTCCACCTGCAATTGCTGGAAGGTAAAGTTTATCTTTAAATGACTTTCCGTATCTTGGTACTACTTTGATTCCCATATCTAGCTCCCCACTACAATTACTGTTGCAGTTATAACTATATTTAAAAGTGCTAATGGTAATAGCACTTTCCATCCTAGCATTTGTAATTGGTCATATCTAAATCTTAACACTGTCCATCTAACCCAAATATAAACAAATGCCATTAAGAAGAATTTAACTAAAAAAGTTCCAATTTGAATTACAGCTGTTGCTATATTAACACCATTTGTTCCTAGTCCAGTTATTAAAAATAGACCTAAAATACCAACAATAACAGCAGCAATTACCCAAAATGCAATAGTTAATATTTTTGTTTCTCTTTCTCTTGATTTATTTGAACCAATTGCTCTATTATTTTTTTTCATCCAAGAAGTTAATATAAATATTTTTACTGGTATTAAAACAATTAAAGCCATAATTACATAATTTATATTACTTTGAATACCTTGTGTATCTAGCCAAGGAATTTGATATCCACCAAAAAATAGTGTTACTATAATTGCACTTGATGCACTCATTGCTGCATATTCACCAACTTGAAATAATCCAAATTTCATAGCTGAATATTCGGTATGATAACCAGCAACAATTTCAGATTCACCTTCTGCAATATCAAAAGGTGCTCTATTTGTTTCAGCAAAAGCACAAACTATAAATATTATTGCAGCAAGTGGTTGAATAAAAATACCCCACATTGGTATTACACCAAGATAAGTTCCTGATTGTGCATTTACCATATCTGTTAAATGAATTGAACCATATGAAAGTAAAATAGATATAATTGATAAAGCCATTGCAGCCTCATATGAAATTACTTGTGCTGAACCTCTAATAGAACCTAAAAGTCCATATTTATTTTGTGAAGAATAACCACCTAAAATAATTCCATATATAGAAAGACCTGCAAAAGCTAAAAACCACATTATCCCAAGTTCATTTGGAATAGCTTGCATTATATGTTTTTGTCCATCAATTACTAAAGCATCAGCAAAAGGAATAGTGGCAAATGTTAAAAAAGAACAAACAAAAACAATCACAGGCGCAATTGCAAAGAAGAATTTATATTTAATATGAGAAGGAACAAAATCTTCTTTGAATACAAGTTTTAGCATATCTGCAAAACTTTGGATTAAACCACCTAATCTAAATGGTCCAATATTACATCTATTTGGTCCAGATCTGTCTTGCATAAATCCAGATATTCTTCTCTCCCACCATACAAATAAAGGTGTCAACCCTACAGCTAAAAGAGAAGCAATTGAAATATTTATTATAAGTATAATTGTGCTACTCATAGTGTTCCCTTTTCAATCATAGATTTAATGTGTTCTATTATAGATGTAATAGTTTCCATCGGATTATTTTTGTTCATTTTAGATATTACTTTTTGTTTTATCCCATCTTTATTTATATATGTTCCTGATTTTTCATAAAAAGAAGATACTGGAATAGCAATATTTGAATATCCTATAGTCATACAATTATGGGAAAACATAGAGATTACTTTTTTATTTTCAAGAAATTCTGCATGATTCTCAAAATAACAATTATCTATAATAACTACTAATGATGATTTAGATAAACTAGAATCAAAATACTCTTTTGATTCGTCAATATTTAATTCTTTAAAAGATGCTCTATTAACAGTTCTATCATTTTGTCTTAAGTAATCATCTCCAAAAGTTTCGTCAAATGTATCAGGAGAATATCCAGATACTCTTGCATTTAATTTTGAAGCTAAATTATTTACATTTTGCATTTCTTCATAAGAAAGATTTGCACTTAATACGAATAAGATTTCTTTATTTGTTGATAACTCTTTAAACATATTAGCAATTGTATTACTAAATGTTGTCTCACTTTTATTTAGTAGTGGAGTTTCAAATCTATCTTTATTTTCATTTGCGTATGAAAGTCTTCCTGCATCACAAATAAAGTGTCCATTTACACTATTATTTACTCTTGGTCTAAATCTAAAAATTTGGTCGTCTTTATATTTTTCTTTTCTATGGTCAACATAGATATTACAGCCCTTTGAACAACCATTACAAATTGCATCAAAAGTTTCTAAAAACCAAACTCTTTGTTTAAATCTAAAGTCTTTATTTGTTAAAGCTCCAACTGGACAAATATCAATAACATTCATCGCATATGGATTATCTAAAGGCTTTCCTGGAAAAGTTCCAATAACAGAATGGTCAGCTCTACTAATTACCCCTAACTCATTTGTTTTAGTAATTTGAGAACAAAATCTTACACATCTAGTACAAAGTACACATCTTTCTTGATCTAACATTACATTTGATCCAAGATCTTCTCTTTTTCTAGCATTGTTTTTTGCATTTACATTTATTCTTGATTCATAAAATCCAGATTCCATGTAATAATCTTGTAGTTTACATTCACCTGCTTGATCACAAGTTGGGCAGTCAATAGGATGATTAATAAGTTCTAGTTCTAAAATATCGCGTCTTACTTTCTCGATATTTTCGCCCTTAGTTCTTACCGTCATACCATCTTTTATAGGTGTATCGCAAGCGATTTGAGGTCTTTTTTGCCCTTCAATCTCAACCATACACATTCTACAATTTCCATCTTTACCAAGTGCTTGGTGATAGCAAAAATGAGGAATATGGATATTCTCATCCAATAATTTATCAATTAACAAGCTTCCTTTGGAAGCTTGCATTTGAACTCCATTGATTGTAACATTTACCATATCACTCATCATTTTTCCCCTTACACTTGAATTAGATTTTTTCTTAGTTTCCTGTATATAATTGTCTAGGTCTAGCAATTTTGTGTTTAGGATCTTGTTTTAATTCAGACCATTGTGCTAACCATCCTGGAGTTCTTCCAATAACAAATAATGGAGTAAACATAGCAGTTGGAATTTTAAGTGCTGTTAAGATTACACCTGAATAGAAGTCAATATTTGGATATAAACCTCTTTCTTTGAAGTAATCATCATTTAAGGCAGCTTCTTCTACAGCAGCAGCAACATCAAGTAATTTAGAATCAAGTTTTAACTCTTCTCTTAATTTATCTTGTAATCCTTTTAATGTTTCAGCTCTTGGATCTCTGTTTTTATAAACTCTATGTCCGAATCCCATTAATCTAAATGGGTCATTTCTATCTTTAGCTTTTGCAATATAAGTAGGTACATTTTTTACATCACCAATTAAATTTAATTGATCCATAACTTTTTCATTTGCACCACCATGTGCAGAACCCCATAATGCTGAAATACCAGAAGCAATTGCCACATAAGGGTGAGCTTCAGTTGAACCAACATTTCTTACAGTAGTAGTAGAAGCATTTTGTTCATGATCTGCATGTAAAGTTAAAATTGCATCAAGTGCATCAATTTCAACTTGTTTAATTTCGTCATTTAATCCATCACCTAAATATTTCATTTTTCCACCTGGATATGCTCTTAACATATATAAGAAGTTTTCAGTGAAATATTTATTTACATCTGGATAAATAAGTGGAGTACCAATTGAATTTCTATAAGCCATTGCTGCAATAACTGGCATTTTAGCTAAAATTCTTCTTCTCATCATTTTAAATTGATCTTCATTTTCTAAATTTAAATGATCTTTATAAAATGCAGATAAAGCCATAGTAGCTGCACCCATAGTTGCCATTGGATGTGCTCCATCTGGTAATGCGTCGAATAATCTAATGATTCCTTCATTTAAGAAAGATCTATGTCTAATTTCTAAGTCAAAGTTTTTAGAAGCTTCTTCAGTTGGTAATTTTCCTCTCATTAAAAGGTAAGATACATCTAAGAAAGAGTATTTCCCAGCAAGATCTGCAATATCATAACCTCTATATCTTAACTCTGAATTCTCACCATCAATAAAAGTGATTTTTGACTCACAAGATGCAGTTGAAGTATAACCTGGGTCATATGTAAACATTCCTGAATCTTTGTAGAAAGTTGAAATATCAACAACGCTTGGTCCTCTTGTTCCATCTATAATATTATATTCATATGCTTTACCATTTCTATTATCAGTAAGTGTCATAGTATTTTTTGCCATAAAATTTTCTCCTGTTTATTAAATTTAGTTTTTAGTTTGTTTTAGTTTTTGAAATATGTTTCAAATTCTTCTGGAAATTTTGTTACTATACTTTGAATAATATCTTTAACTGCTGGTGCAAATACACAAATAGTTTTACCATTCATAGTATTACATACATCTAGTATCGTATTTAAATCTTCCTTTGATCCATCACCACTTAAGATTTTTTTTAGAATCTTATCAATCCACCCTGTGCCCTCTCTACAAGGTGTACACTGACCGCAAGATTCATGGTGATAAAACTCTATTAAATTTTTTGCTACATCAACCATAGATGTATCTTCATCAATTACTATCATCCCTCCTGTACCTAAAGTTGAACCTATATCCCACATTGATTCATAATCTAATACTGCTTTTTCAACTTCATTAGCTGTTAGTATTGGACATGAAGAGCCTCCTGGAATAATAGCTTTTAATTTTTTTCCTTCTCTCATTCCTCCACCTAAAGTGTTAAGAAAATCAATCATTTTATTGCCATATTGCATTTCATAAACACCAGGTGTTTTTACTGGTCCTGAAATAGCAAACAGCATAGTACCAGGCGATTTTTCTGTACCATATTTTGTATAACCTTCAGCTCCATTTTCAACGATGTTAGGAACAGATGCAATTGTTTCTACATTATTCACAGTTGCAGGATTATCAAAGAACCATTCACACTCTTTACCATGTGGTTTTAGTCTTGGATGTCCTCTTTTACCTTCTAATGATTCAATTAGTGCAGATTTTTCTCCACAAATATAAGCTCCACCGCCTCTATGAACTGTTATATCAAGTTTAAAGTTATGCCCCATAACTTTTTCGCCAATTATTCCAGCTTCATAAGCTTCATTTATAGCTTCTTGAACTCTATCTGAGAAAAATTTGTACTCACCTCTAATATAGATGTATGCGTGATTTGCACTAATTGCATAACAAGAACAAATAATACCTTCAATTAATAAGTGTGGATCATATTGAAAAATTTGTCTATCTTTAAAAGTTCCAGGTTCTGATTCATCACCGTTTACTATTAAATATCTAGGCCTTTCATCAACTGGAGGCATTAGTTCCCATTTTGGTCCACAAGCAGCTCCTCCACCACCTTTTCCTCTAAGTCCTGATTTTACAACTTCAGCTGTAACATCACTTGGATTCATAGAAAAAAGTTTTTCTATTGAAGAGTATCTACCATTTTGTTTTGCTACTTCTAATTTATGAGAATTAGGGATATCAAAATTTTTACTTACGATTTTAGTTATCATTTTTACACTCCCCAATTAACTCATCAACTTTTTCAATAGTTAGATTTTCATGATAATCACCATTTAATGCAAACATTGGAGCACCACCACAAGCTCCTAAACACTCAACTTCACTTAAATGAAACAATCCATCTTCACTACTTTGACCTGGTTCTATTCCTATAGTTTGTTTAATATGATTTTTAATATCTTTTGACCCACACAACATACAAGACAGAGTTTTACATAATTCAATATGATGTTTTCCTATTGGTTTTAAGTTAAACATCGTATAAAAAGTTGCTACCTCATAAACTTGGATTGGAGTTTTCCCTAATTTTTCTGCCACATAAATCATAGCTTCTGGACTAACCCAATTTTCTTGTTCTTGCACTAACCAAAGTGCTGGTAGCATAACTGAATCAATAACTGGATATCTTGTTATATATTCTTGGAATTTAGCTTCATTCTCAGGTGTAAATTTAAATGTACTCATTATCTATCAAACTCCCCTGCAATAAAATTCATACTTGCCATTGTAACAACAGCATCTGCTAACATAGAACCTTCAACAATTTTTGAATAAGCTGAAAGTGAATAGAAACAAGGTGGTCTACATTTTACTTTATAAGGTCTACCATTCCCATCACTAACTATAAAAAAGCCTAATTCACCATTTCCAGCTTCAGTTGAACTATAATATTCACCTTTTGGAACCTTAATCCCTTCAAAAGTAAGTTTAAATTGGTTCATTAGTCCTTCAATATTCCCATAAACATCTTTTTTAGAAGGTAATAAAACTCCTGGAGCATTAACATTTATAGGGCCATCTGGAAGTTCTTTCATAGCTTGTTTTATGATTCTCATAGATTGTCTCATTTCTTCAAATCTACACATCATTCTGTCATATACATCACCATGACTTCCAATAACTACATCAAAATCAAAATTTTCATAACCATAATATGGCTTATCTTTTCTTAAATCATGAGCAACTCCTGCTGCCCTTAAATTAGGCCCACTTATTCCATAGTCAAGTGCAAAATCAGCTTTTATAACACCAACATCTTGTGTTCTATCATGGAAAATTTTATTATGTGCAACAAGTGATAAAGCATCATCAATTGCTTTATCTGTATCTTTTAATATTTCATTTAAATCTTCAGCAAATCCATCATATAAATCAAATTCTAAACCACCAATTCTTGTATAAGTATTAGTAAGTCTAGCTCCCGTTAATTTTGATAATAAATCATAAGCTTTATCTCTTGGTGCAAATAGATACCAAAAGTTTGTAAGTCCACCTAAATCAACCATATTTGCAGCATTACAAACTAAATGATCAATAATTCTACTTAATTCACCAATTATTATTCTAATAAATTTAGCTCTTGGTGTTATATCGATATTTAACATCTCTTCAACAGCTTTTGCATAACCTATATTATTTAATATTGCACTACAGTAATTTAATCTATCTGTATATGGAATTACTTGTGAATAAGTATGATTTTCACAAGATTTTTCAAAACCTCTATGTAAATATCCAATTTCAGTCACACAAGCTGTAATTGTCTCACCTTCCATTGCAACAAAATTTCGTATAGTTCCATGAGATGCAGGATGTGATGGACCTACATTTAAAAGCATTAAGTCATTTATATCTTCTGGTGTATACCCCTTTGAAGTTAATAATGGGTTCATTTCATCCATTAAGTCTTCAGTTTCTGTACAGATTTGACCTTTTGTTATTTCATAATCTTTTCTTAAAGGATGTCCTATAAACTGATGATGATTTAATACTCTTTTTAAATTTGGATGACCTTTAAATCTTACACCATATTGATCAAATGCTTCTCTTTCAGCCCAATTAGCAGCTCCATAAAGATCTGTAATTGAATCTACTTCTAAAACATTATCATCAATATATGCTTTAATTGAAGTTTGATTTTTAAAAGAACTATCCCTTAAAATGTAAATAACAGCAAATCTAGATGGAGTAATATCTGGATGTTTTAAATAATCAACTACTGTTATATCTAAAAGAATAGTGAAATTTTCTTCATTTTTTAATCTAAATATTGTAGATTTTATATCTTTTGAATCAATTAACAAATCACATTTAAGCATCTAAAAATCCTTTGAAATCTTTGATTCTGTCTTTTATAATTGATTCGTCATGTGCTTTTTCTTGAATTCTCATAATTGCATCAAGAACAGCTTCTGGTCTTGGTGGGCATCCAGCTATGTACTCATCAACTGGAATAATTTCATCTATTCCTTGTAAAGTTGTATAGTTATCATAAAATCCACCAGAACAAGCACATGCTCCCATTGAGATAACCCATTTAGGTTCACACATTTGTTCATAAATTTTCTTTAAAATAGGTGCTTGCTTATATGAAATTGTTCCTGCAACTATAAGTAAATCAGCTTGTCTTGGAGAGAATCTAACAACTTCTGCTCCAAATCTAGATAAGTCATATTTTGCAGCTGCAACTGACATAAATTCTATACCACAACAAGCAGTTCCAAAAACCATTGGCCATAAAGAATACGATCTTCCCCAGTTTACAGCGTGGTCAAGTCTTGTTGTTACAATAGAGTCTCCTAATTTTGATTCAACTCCTAATCCCATGACAGTGCCTTTTTCTTGTAAATATAGATTAATCCAGCAAACAGTAATCCCATAAACATAAACATTTCAAATAAACCTAGATAACCTAGTTCTCTAATATTTACTGCCCAAGGGAACATAAAAATAATTTCAACATCAAATAGAACAAATAAAATTGCAACAAGATAAAATTTAATCGAGAATCTTATGTTTGTATTTCCAATAGGATTGGAAACACCACTTTCATAGACTGTATTTTTCATTTTTGCATTTTCATTTTTTGGTCCAACGTATTTTGAAAGAACAAATACGCTAGATAAAATTATTGCAATAGTGATAAAAATAACAGAGGCTAAAATTAATTCTGTTGACATTTTAAATCCTATTTTTTAATATCATTTTACGATTGTACACTATTTTTTAAATGGATTTAATCTTTTACTCCATTTATAAACACATTATTTACATAATGAGAAAAAAGGTAATACTTTGCTACTTTGAAGCTATCTAAACTCTTTTACTATCTGATTTAAGGCTATTTCTAGCCCATTTTTACTTAATGCACAGTTTAATCTAAAGTATTTGTTTCCATTGCTACCAAAAGAAACACCATCGTTTAAAGCTATTTTTGATTTACATAATAGCACATTTTTTATCTCTTCATGACTTAAATTTGTATCTTTAAAATTTAACCATAAAAGATAAGTTGCTTCTGGTTGTACAAATGTAATATTATTACAGTTTTTTTCAAAATAATTTTTAGTAAACTGCATATTTTTTAATAAATACTCTTTTAATTGCTCTACAAAATCAGCTCCATTTTCATAAGCTGCTTTTGTTGCAATATAACCAAAAAAGTTTATAGATTGAATTTCTCTTTTTTGAGCAATTTTTTTGAAACCATTTAAAAGTTCTATATTTTTACTAATTGCATATGCACAATTAAGCCCTGCAATATTAAATGTTTTCCCAGCACTATTTAATGTAATAGTTTGATTAGCAATTTCTTCACTAATTGAAGCTAATGGAGTAAACTTTTTAAATGTAACATCACTGTGTATTTCATCTGATATTATGATAATATTGTGTTTAATACAAATGTTAGCAAGTTTTTCTAATTCCTCTTTATTCCAAACACGTCCAACTGGATTATGTGGAGAGCAAAGAGCTAATATTTTTGTTTTAGAAGTAATTTTAGCTTCTAAATCTTTTAAATTCATAGTATAGTAATCGTTGTTATTTATTAGTTCATTTACTACAATTTTTCTATTATTTGCTGTAATAGATTTGAAAAGTGGTGGATAAACAGGCATTTGAACAATAATTTCATCCCCTTCTTCACTAAAAGCCTCAATACAAGCACTATAAGCTGGAACTACTCCATTTATCATATAAATATCTTCTTTATTTATATTCCAATTGTGTTGATTTTTTTGCCAATTTATTATTGAATTATATAAATCATCACTATCAATGCTATATCCATATGAAGCATTTTTAGCAGCTTTTATTATTTCATCATTTATAAAATTTGGAGTTTTAAAATCCATATCAGCTACCCAAAGTGGATTTAAATCTCCATATCCAAAATATCTATCTAATCCATCCCACTTTGCACAATTCGTATTTTTTCTATTAACTTTTTCATCAAAATTGTATTCAATATTATTAAGCATATTCAAAACCCCTATTATAAACTATTTTTTATTGATAAAATGATATAAGATTTATACTAATTACCTTATTAGGTTAACTTTGGGGAAGATATGAAAGAAGCAATTGAACTATTAAAAAAACATAATTTATTAAAAATTATTGATGACGAACTTGATATTTATTTAGAAATACCACATATTGCCTATGTAGAGGTTAAAAAAGAAGATTCAAAAGCAATTTTATTTACAAATGCTGTAGATAAAAGAAATGATAAAAAATTTGATATTCCAGTACTTATGAATGTTTTTTGTAATGAAAAAGCAGTTAAATTATTTATTGGAGATGGTGATAAAATAGGAAGTGAAATTGAAAGCTTACTAAAAATGAAACCACCTACAACATTAAGTGAAAAACTTTCAACATTTGGGAAATTATTTGCACTTAAAAACACAATTCCAAAAAAATTAAAAGGAAAAGGTGAGTGTCAACAAGTAATCAAAGTTGGGAAAGATGCAAAATTATCTGATTTACCTATTTTAACTACTTGGGAGCAAGATGGTGGTCCTTTTATTACAATGGGTCAGGTTTATACAACATCATTAAATGGTGAGATGAAAAATCTTGGAATGTATAGACTTCAAGTTTATGAAGATAATACTTTAGGACTTCACTGGCAAATTCATAAAGACTCTAATCATTTTTTCCACGAATATAAAAAAGCTGGTAAAAAAATGCCAGTTTCTATTGGAATTGGTGGAGATCCTATGTATATTTGGTGTGGACAAGCACCACTTCCAATTGGAATTTTTGAATTAATGCTTTATGGTTTTGTAAAAGGTAAAAATGCACAACTTGTAAAATCAATTACAAATGATATTTATGTTCCAAAAGATAATGATTTTATTATTGAAGGTTTCGTGGATCCTTCAAAACTTCGAATAGAAGGTCCTTTTGGAGACCATACTGGTTATTATACACTAGAAGAAGAGTATCCATTTATGGAAGTAACAGCAATTACAAGTAAACAAAAACCTACATTTTTAGCTACTGTTGTTGGTAAGCCGCCACTTGAAGATAAATATATGGGACACGCAACTGAGAGAATTTTTCTTCCATTACTTAAAACAACAGCACCTGATTTAATAGATTATTATATGCCAGAAAATGGGGTGTTTCATAATCTAATTTTAGCAAAAATTAAAACTTTATATCCAGGTCATGCTCAACAGATGATGCATGCATTTTGGGGAGTAGGGCAAATGAGTTTTGTAAAACATGCAATTTTTGTAAATGAAGATGCTCCTGATTTGACAGACCACGATGCAGTTATTAGACATATTTTAAATAGAATTGATATTGATGAGATGTTAATTACAAGAGGTGTAGTTGATGCCCTTGATCATTCCTCTCCAAAATTTGCAGTTGGTGGAAAGTTAGGACTTGATTGTACAGGTGAAGAAATTGAAGAGTTGGGAATCACTATATTGGAAGATGATGAATTATTATTTAAAATGCAGTCAATAACAAGTGAAATTAAAAATTTAAAACAATATTATAAAGATACAAAAAATCCAGTGGTTGTTATTACTGTAGATAAAAAAAGAAGTCAAAAACATTTATTTGAAGATTTAAAGTCATTGTGTGAGCATATTAAAATTTTAGTAATAGTAGATGCTGCAAATCAAAATGATGTTGAAAATTCATATATGTTAGTTTGGAGAGTTGTTAACAACATTGATTCAAATAGAGATATATATATTGAATCTAATACAATCTGTATTGATGGAACTAATAAAAATTCATTTGATAACTTTAAAAGAAGATGGCCTGATGATGTAGATTGTAACAAAGAAGTTATTCAGTCATTAAGAGACCGAGGTATTTTAGATATTAGTGATGAGTTTATAAAAGAATTCCAATTATAAGAGAATTTTATTTTCTCTTATAATTTATCTATTATCTTGATATCCTCTTTTAATATATCAAGGTAATAGTTTTCACTATTTTCTAAAAAATCAATTGATTGAGTTTTAATTATAAAGTTAGAATCACTATCATAATCTTTAAAATTTACTAAAATCTCATAATACTCTCCACAAAAAGAACTATCTAGAATTTCGATTTCAATATTATTTTTTATTGTTGAAATTTTGCAGTTATTTATCTCTATAACTCCAACTTGATTTTCATTTATATTAATATTTAAATTTTTGATTATCTTATTTGGTATCACGTTAATTTCAGATAAAAAATTTGCAACATAGAAGTTAGCTGGATTTTTAAAAATATTTTGAGTTGTATCAAATTGTAAAAGCTTTTTATTATGAATTATTCCAATTTTATCAGAAATACTTAAAGCCTCTTTTTTATCATGAGTAACTAAAATTGCATTAAGATTATGCTTTTTTATCAAATTTTTTAGCCACATTTTTGTTTTATATCTTAGTTGTGAATCTAAGTTTGCAAAAGGTTCATCTAGTAATAAAGTTTTTGGATTATTTGCCATCGCTCTTGCTATTGCAACACGTTGTTGTTGTCCCCCTGATAATTGATGAATAGATTTATTTCTATGAATTTCAATATCGAATTGTTTTAAAAGTTCTTCAACTCTCTTGTTTTTTTCTTTTTTCGATAGTTTATCTAGTGCAAATGCAATATTTTCTTCTACATTTAAATGGGGGAAAAGTGCATAATCTTGGAATATATATCCCGTTTCTCTATTTTTTATAAATACATCTTTTGATGAAACACAAACATTTCCAATACAAATATTTCCTTCATGTTCCTTTTGAAGTCCTGCAATTGATCTTAAAATTGTAGTTTTTCCACAACCACTTGCACCTAAAAGAGTAACAATTTCTCCTTCTTTTACTTCAAAATTTATATTTTCTAATATTTTAGTTTCATTAAATGATATTGAGAAATTACTAATGCTTACCATTTTGTACCTTTTTCATATTTTTTGTTAATAATAACACAGAACCAATTCCTATTAAAACTATAAACATAGAAGGAACTGATGATTCTATTGTTTGAGATTGTTCATTTAATTCTAAAGCTCTTATAGCTAGTGTACTATAATCAAATGGCCTTAAAACCATAGTTAATGGAAGTTCTTTTATAACTTCAATAAAAACAATTATAAAAGAAGCAAAAGCAGAATTTTTTATTAAAGGAATAAATACTTTTATAAATGTTTTAAAAGCTCCAATATCAGATATTTGTGCCGCATCATCATAGCTTTGAGGGATTCTATTAAATCCTGCTTCAAAAGTATTTATACTAATTGCTATAAATCTTACTATATATCCAAAAATTACAGCAATAATCGTTCCTGAAATTAAAATATCTGTTGAGAATAAATTTAAAACATATTTATTTAAAATTCCAAAAAATGATAATATTCCAACGGCTACAACTGCTCCAGGAACTGAATATCCTAATTTTACTATTTGAACTAATAAGTTTGATGTTTTATCTTTACTGATTCTAGAATTATAAACAACTAAAAGTGCTAAAATAGTTATTAAAGAGGCACTTATAATTCCTAATTGTAAAGTTGATAATAATAGATGAATAAACTCTTCATCTAGTATGGCTTCAAAAGATTGAAAAAACCAAATTGTAAGTTGTGTAAAAGGTAATAAGAATCCAAAGAAAAATGGAATAAAACATGCTGTGAATGCTAAAATATTTTTATACCCTTTTAATTTAGTTTTTACAATAGGTCTAAAATCTTTTCCTGAACTTTTATATACTTTGTTTCTTCTTTGATATTTTTCCAGAATAATTAAAATAAATAAAAATGTCATAAGCATACTTGCTAATTTTGAAGCATCTTCAATACTTCCCATACCTTCCCAAGTTTTAAAAATACCAGTTACAAATGTGTTTACACCAAAATATTGCATAACACCAAAATCTGCTATCGCTTCCATAACTGCTAAAGTAGCTCCTGCGATTATTGCTGGACGTGAAATTGGAAGTATTACTTTTTTTAAAATTTCAAAAGAAGATAGATTAAATGTTTTAGCAGCCTCAATAATAGATGCTGATTCAAATCCTAAATAAGTTCTACAAACAAGATATACATAAGGATATAAAACTAAAGACATTACGATAACTGCACCTTCAATTGATTGTATATCAAAAAAAGTCACTTCGCTAAAGTCTTTACCTATAAAATTTAAAATAAAAGTTGTAATATTTCCAGTTATACCAAACATTCCATTGTACATAAATGCGATAATATAAGTTGGAATTGCAAAAGGAAGTATTAAACCATAATCAAAAATTTTAGAGAAAGAAAAAGTATATAAAGAAGTTAGATAAGCAGTTGTAAAACCAATTACAGTTGTTATAACTGCAACTCCTATCATTATGTAGAGAGTATTATATATGTACTCGAAAAGTACTGTATTTTTTATATGTTGCCAATTTTCTGTATCACTTACAAATAAATATACAAAAATAGTTAGCATTGGAATGCAAATAAGTAGTGTTAAAAAAACACTACTTATTTTAGTTATAGAAAAACTGTTTTTCAAATAATTACTTCCATCCTGCAATATCAAGAGCTTTTACTGCATCTTTGTTATATTTACCTAAATCATTAATAGATACATTGTCTTCTTTAAGTTCACCCCAAGAAGAAACTAGAGGAGATATTTTAGCATTTTTTATAACAGGATATTCAAAATTTCCATTTGCAAAAACTTCTTGGGCCTCTTTTGATACTAAAAATTCTATAAACTTAATTGCATTTTCTTTATTTTTAGCATGTTTTGCAACACCTGCTGCACTAATATTTATATGAGTTCCTCCATTTTCAAATTTAGGAAAAAATACTTTTACTTTACTTACTACTTCTTTATCAGATTCATTACTAGTTGCTAATTTACCAACATAATAAGTGTTCATAATTGCAATTGAACCAATTCCAGCAGCTACTGCTTTTGCTTGATCTCTATCACTTCCTTTTGGATCTCTTGCCATATTTGCTACAACACCTTTTGCCCAAGAGGTTGCATATTCTATACCATGATGTGCAATCATTCCTGCCATTAAAGATTGGTTATATACATTACTTGAAGATCTAACCATAATTTGGCCTTTGTATTTAGGATCAGATAATTGTTCATAAGTCTCTAAGGTTTCAAGTGCACTTGAACCTTTTTTAATAGCTACAATTCTTGCTCTTTTTGTAATTGCAAACCATTGATTATTTTTATCTCTAAGTTTTTCAGGAACTACATTAGTTAATAATTTAGATTCAATAGCTTGAAATAAACCTTTTTGTGTTGCTCTTTCAATTCTAGCTGCATCTACTGTAATAAAAACATCTGCAGGTGAATTGGCACCTTCACTTTCCATTCTTTTTATAAGTGCATCATCTTTAGCTTGTATAACTTTTACTTTAATTCCACTTTTCTTTTCAAATGTTTTAAATAATTCTTTATCTGTATCATAATGTCTACTTGAATATACATTAACTTCATTACTTGCTAATAATGAACTTGTTAATATAACTATACTAAGTGCTAACTTTTTAATCATTTATTTACCTTTAAATTTTATATTGATAATTGTTATTGAAATTATAATAATAAAAAGCTTTAATTAATCTTAATAGTAAGAATGATTATCATAAAGGAATAAAGTTTATTTGTTTTAAGATAAACCAATTTTTTTATTGATATAATTATGTTTTTAAAATTGCAATAGTAAAATAATATGAGGAAGCAATATAATATGATATTAATGATTGATAATTATGATTCATTTACTTATAATATAGTTCAATATTGCCTAGAATTAGGCGCTGATTTAAAAATTATAAGAAATGATGAATTAACTGTAGAGGAAATTGAAGCTTTAAATCCCCAAAAAATTATAATATCTCCAGGTCCAGCAACTCCTGATGATGCTGGAGTTTGTTTAGATGTTATTAAACATTTTGCTGATAAAACACCAATTCTGGGAATATGCTTAGGGCATCAAAGTATTGCACAAGTTTTTGGTGGTGAAGTAATTCGAGCTAAAAATATGATGCATGGGAAAACTTCAAAAATGAAAGTTATTAAAGATACAGTTATTTTTAATGGTTTACCAAAAGAGTTTATTGAAACAAGGTATCATTCATTAACTGTTAAAAAGGAAAATCTTCCTTCTTGTATAATCCCAACATCTATGAGTTTAGATGATGATGAAATAATGTCATTAGAGATTAAAGATAAAAAAATATATGGAGTACAATTTCATCCCGAATCAATTATGAGCGAATATGGTTATGAGATGATTGACAACTTTTTAAAACTATGATTTCAAACAATAAATACAATTACTATTTTTATACTTTTTTATCTCTTTTAGTAATTGTTTTATTGTTTACTGCAAATACATTAAGTATCTCTTATAAGGAGGCTTTGAATGTATTTGTAAATACTTCAGTTTTATCTGTTTTTACAAATAGTTCTATATATTTATTTGGACAAAATGACATAGCTTTACGACTACCTTTCATAATTTTTTACATTTTAAGTGTTTTATTAATGTATAAACTTACTGAAAATTATTTCAAATATGAAAAAGACAGATTTATTTCTATTATTATATTTATGATTTTACCTGGAGTATTGAGTGCTTCTTTATTGGTTAATAGTGCGATCATAGTTACATTTTTTACACTTTTATATTTATATATCTATAAAACTACAAATAAACACTCTTATTTCCTTTTAGTTTTAGTTTTATTTATTGATAACTCTTTTGCTATTCTATTTTTAGCACTTTTCTTTTACTCTTTAAAAGAAAAAGATAATAGGTTAATTTACGTATCGTTAATTTTATTTACAATATCAATGTATATTTATGGATTTGATACAGAAGGAAAACCACGTGGTTTTCTAGTTGATACCTTTGCAATATACGCATCTATCTTCTCACCACTTTTATTTATATACTTTTTTTATTCTATTTATAGAGCAGGTATAAAAGATGAAAGAACTTTAACTTGGTATATTTCAGCAACTGCACTTTGTATATCTTTATTATTCTCATTTAGACAAAGAGTTTATATAGAAGATTTTGCACCATATGTTGTAATATCGTTACCTTTTATGTTAAAAAGTTTTTTTCATTCATATAGAGTAAGATTAAAAGAATTTAGACGAAACCATAAAATAGCAGTTGTACTTGTTTTAATTATGTTATTAATGAATGTTACCTTTACAATAATAAATAAACCATTATACTTACTTTTACCAAATCCAAAAAAACATTTTGTATATCAATATCATTTTGCAAAAGAAATTGCATCTGAACTGAAAAAAAGAAATATAAATTATATATATTGTAATGATGAAGAATTATCTTTAAGATTAAAATATTATGGAATAAAATCTGGAGATAGATATTTTGTTACCTTAACAAAATATGATTATTATGAAGATGATTTTACAATCAGTTATTATGGTAAAGAGCTACTAACCGTTTATATTACGAAAATGAGATGAAAAAATCATTTACCTTACTTGAAATAATACTTTGTATATTACTATTAAGTATTATATCCTCTTTTTTTATTCCTAAATTAAATAAAAGTAGAATTGATGAAGTGACAAATATGTTAGTTTTGTATCTAAAACAAACAAGGTATCTTTCCTTAGTAGATAATAAATATAAAGAAGATGATACTTTATGGTTTAAAAAAAGATGGACTTTGAAATTTTTCAGATGTAGAGAAAGTGTAGGGGGACTTTATTATTCTATATATAGTGACAAAAATAACTCAGGTCATGTAAGTAGTGAAGATAGTTTAAAAGATCCATTAACAAATAAAAATATATATAGTTCAAATTACTGTGAAGAAAGAGAAGAAAATAGTAAATATGTGTTACTAACAAAACAATATAAAATCATAGATATTAATGTATCATGTAATAAAACTAGTTCTTTAGGACAAATATCTTTTGGAAATGATGGCAATATTTATACAAAGCTAAGTAATCAAGAAAATGAGGAAAGTGAATATTTATTAGATGAAGAATGTATTATAACTTTAAAAGATAGTTTTAATGAAGAAAGAAGAATAAAATTAAACCCTATAAGTGCTTATATAAATAAAATCACATATTGAAAGTACCTAAAAAAGGTATATTTGTGTGAATCCCAAAATTTAAGCAAAATTTAAGCCTTAACCTCTTGACAAAGGAGAAAAAATCTATTATAATTCCCGTCCAATTTGAGTGACACGCATCAAACGAGAGAGAGATGGATAACGTGGTAGT
>Ga0193958_1000092_pt1 | contig 41272 bp, 30 predicted proteins | sample FB_1_MG_FD_140320 | JGI IMG/M metagenome (GOLD analysis project Ga0193958, IMG submission 140320) | Microbial mat bacterial communities from the Broadkill River, Lewes, Delaware, United States - FB_1_MG | ecosystem: Environmental > Aquatic > Freshwater > River > Microbial mats | place: USA... | reverse complement strand
CTGTCCATCCCTAGGCCTGCGGCGGCTTCGCCGCCTGCTAGCTGTGGCTGCGGGTTGAAACCAGCAGTCAATTTAGGTACAGCAGAGCCCGCTCCTGAGCAATAATTGTCCTGCAGCTTAAAAGCCGCAGGACCTAAAAAACAAATATATCCTTTCCATAAACAAAGCAGGGGCTTTTAAGCCGCTGCGGCAAGAAAGACCAAGGCCCAACAAGAATGGCTACGGCCTTTAGGCGGCAGATACGAATTACAGGCGGCAAAGCCGCCATGGCCGAAGGCCAAACAGGCCCAGCGCTGCGGAGGGGTGGCCGAAGGCCAGACCAAAGCCGCCGAAGGCGGCTGCAGGGCCGAACAGCCCTGTGAGCCCCGCAGCATAGCGGCGGCCAGCTTGCTGGCCGCGGGCCCAAAATACCCAGTTAAAATAGATTTATTATCTTTTGTAATTGCTTTGGCTAAAAAAAAGGAACAAAAGGCTGTAGCATAGTAAAACAGGGCTTTGCACTTGTATATATGATATTTTATCTTAAATTTGTATAGGTTCAAAAGACTTTTTCGGAAGAGTTTTGGGTCTATTCACGAATCAATATATCAAAAGTACAAGATCATGAAAAAACTAATTGTAGGCGCTTTGAGCCTAGGTCTTATGGCCTTTTCTGTCGTTAGCTGCGGCGGCGGAGCTGCTAGCGAGGCAGATATTGCCAAAAAAGCGGAAGAAAAACTAAAAACAGAAGAAGCTACTCTAATGGAAGAAGCCACTAAGAAGTGCGACGAGCTAGTAGCAACTAAAAAAGACTCTATTGCACAAGCAATGGCTGCGCAAGTGGAAGAAGAAACTGAGCAGTAATTTTATTTAGACTTTTATAAAACTGATATAGTTATGAAAAAGCAACTATTGTTTGCGGGTGCCTTCTGCCTAGGTTTAGGCGCTTTTGGTTTGCTATCTTCTTTTGATGATGGTGAGCAGGCGAAAATTGACGCCAAATACGAAGAGTTAAAAACTAAATTCATGGAAGAGCAGATGCAGAAATGCCAGGAAACTGCTGATGAAGAAGCCATGCGTTTGTACAAAGAAGAGAATCCTGATGCTCCTGTAGAAGAAACTGTAAAGAGTGGTGGAAATAGCACACGTCCCACAGCTCCTGCAGGCGGTTCTGCTACTTATGGCAGTGAGAGTTCTTCAACTACGCCTACAGAAGAAGCAACTTCTGGTGGAGCGACTAAAGATCCTCAGAAAACTCGTGCTGGTGCCACAACTCAGAATGCAGATGCTCAGAAAAAACGTTCTGGTGCTACAACAACTCAGGATGCAGCTTCTCAAAAGCGTCGTCCTGGTGCAAACTAGAACTCAGCTAGCTGCATAAAAAAAGGAAGCCGATTGGCTTCCTTTTTTTATTTGTATATCTCTGTTTGCCTTATTGGCTTTCGAGAGCGGCAGCACCACCCACAATTTCTCCCAGTTCGGTAGTAATTGCTTCTTGGCGGGCTTTGTTATAGTTAATTTTGAGTTCACGCAAGAGCTCATCAGCATTTTCAGAGGCCTTATCCATAGCCGTCATACGGGCACCATGCTCAGAAGCATTAGAATCTAGGATCGTTTTGTGAAACTGCGTTTTGAGGATAGTAGGCGTGAGGTATTCGAGCAAATCCTCTTTTGGTGGCTCAAAGATAAAATCTACAGAAAAATCTTCTTGACCTTCTGGAGCTTCAGCTTTAGCGATAGGTAGGAATTGTTCTACTTCATACTCTTGCATAGCGGCATTACGGAACTTAGCGTAGACAATATCAATAGCGTCATAGTCTGCCTCCAAATACTGTTGCATAAGCATTTCAGCAATAGGCATAGAATCTTGAGAAGAGAAATCTTTACCTACGATTTCGAGATAATCCGTAATCAAAGTAGCCTTGGTGTAGGTCTTTTTGAGGATATCATATGCTTTTTTACCAATAAAAAGCATAGATACATTGCCTGCTTCATATTGGTTGTGGTATTTTCCTCCTTTTTCCAACAGGCCAATAACCTGTTTAATTACATTAGAGTTATAGGCACCACAAAGGCCACGGTTAGAGCTAATCACCACTAGGCAGACCTTGTTGACTTGGCGTTCGTTAGAGTAGCCAGACTCATCTGCTCCTTCTTCAATAGTGAGCATAATGTTAGACAGAATGCTATTGAGTTTTTCTGAGTAAGGGCGCAATTGCGTGATAGCTTGTTGGGCACGACGCAACTTAGAGGCCGCTACCAGCTTCATCGCTTTGGTAATTTGCTGCGTAGAGTTTACCGACTGAATGCGGTCACGTACTTCTTTAAGGTTGGCCATTTCGAGACATCTAGATGGTGAAAATAAGAAAAGAAGGATTTGGGCCAGTTGGACTAGCCCAAATCCCTAGAAGGTATATATTAAGCGAATTGCTGCGTCATTTCGGCGGCAAGTGCTTCGATCTTAGCGAGATCTTCTTTGTTGTACTTACCATTGCGGAAAGCAGTGAGTACTTCAGGTAGGCGGCGATCAAGTTCAAGCAAAAATAGACGCTCAAATTCTTTAACGCGATCCACAGGAACGTTACGCAAAAGGCCTTTAGTACCACAGTAGATAATTGCTACCTGTTTCTCTACAGAAACGGGAGAGTATTGTGGTTGTTTTAGGATTTCTACGTTACGAGCACCTTTGTCAAGAACAAGTTTAGTAGCGGCATCTAGATCAGAGCCAAATTTAGCAAAGGCTTCCAATTCACGATACTGTGCTTGGTCAAGCTTAAGCGTACCCGATACCTTTTTCATAGGCTTGATTTGAGCAGATCCTCCTACACGAGATACAGAAACCCCTACGTTAATAGCGGGACGCACACCAGCGTTGAAAAGATTAGACTCAAGAAAGATCTGACCATCGGTAATAGAAATTACGTTGGTTGGGATATAAGCAGAAACGTCGGCTGCTTGCGTCTCGATGATAGGAAGAGCCGTAAGTGATCCACCACCTTTCACGATAGGATTGCCTTGAGCATCCTTAGCGTTTTTGAGTGATTCGGGCAAATCGTTCATTTCGCGAGCGATCTCATCATTGTTGATTACTTTAGCTGCGCGCTCTAGCAAACGAGAGTGAAGGTAGAAAACGTCACCAGGATAAGCCTCACGTCCGGGAGGACGGCGTAGAAGTAGAGATACCTCACGGTAGGCTACAGCCTGCTTAGACAAATCATCATAAACGATAAGAGCAGGGCGTCCTGTATCACGGAAGAACTCACCTACAGCGGCACCAGCAAAGGGAGCATAGAACTGAAGGGGAGCAGGATCAGAAGCTGCTGCAGAAACGATTACAGTATAAGGAAGAGCACCGTTTTCTTCTAGTGTTTTAGCTACCATAGCTACAGTAGAAGCTTTTTGACCTACGGCAACATAGATACAGTATACGGGCTCATTACGATCGTAAAATTCTTTTTGGTTGAGAATTGTATCGATGGCGATAGCTGTTTTACCAGTTTGGCGGTCACCGATGATCAACTCACGTTGTCCACGTCCGATTGGAATCATGGCATCAATAGCTTTGATTCCTGTTTGAAGTGGCTCATTTACAGGCTGACGGTAAATTACACCAGGAGCTTTGCGCTCTAGGGGCATTGCATAACGCTCTCCTTTAATTGCACCACGTCCATCTAGAGGCTGGCCCAAAGGATTGATTACGCGGCCCAACATACCTTCTCCTACATCAATAGAAGCGATACGGCCAGTACGTTTTACTTTGTCCCCCTCTTTAATCTTTTCAGAAGCCCCCATAAGTACAACCCCTACGTTGTCTTCTTCCAAGTTAAGGGCAATAGCTTGAACCCCTTTATCTTTGAATTCGACCAATTCACCGGCCGCTACATTTGTTAAACCATAGATACGGGCGATACCATCACCCACTTCCAATACGGTACCTTCTTCTTCGAGCGTTGCACCGGCGCCAAAACCAGTAATTTGCTCTTTCAATATTGCGGAGATTTCGTCCGGTCTTACGTCAACCATATCTTTAAATATTTTTAGTATAGAGGTTTTGACTAAATTTGGTTCTCAGCTCAGAGAGCTTTTGCGCCACGGAGGCATTATATACTTTATCATTAAACTCGAGCACAAATCCAGCAACAAGGCTAGGATCTACAGCCACCTCTAGTTCAATATCTTTTTTGATTAGGCCTTTTTCTTGAAAGCCAGCCAAGATATTATCAATAGCAGCTTGGCTAACAGTAGTGGCCGTGGTCAGTTTAACGATAGAAACCTCTTTATATTCAGTGTAGAGGTTGTGGAAGAAGTGGCAGAAAGCGCTAAGGTAGCGTTCTCTTTTGTGTTCAGCCATCACCATCAAGGTATTGAGAGCGAGGGGATGAATTTTCCCTTTGAACACAGCTTCGAAGATGTTTTCTTTTTTCTCGGTAGAGATCAGTGGGTTTCTCATGACTGCCTCAAAGTCGGGCAATTCTACCACTTGCTCAATACTTTTTACATCCTCATGAATTTGATCGAGTGCTTGCTCTTGTTGAGCCAAATCAAAGAGTGATTGGGCGTAGCGAGCGGCAATACGGCTAATAGACATAATAGCTAAAAGTTAGAGGAAGAAAAAATTAGTTGAGCTTAGCGAGGTCTGTATTTTTCAACTCAGTTACTTTAGACTGGATGAAATCCTCATGCTTATTTTCAAGTTCGCGGCCAATGAGTTGTTCTGCAAGGTGTACAGAAAGTTGACCGAGTTCGTTAAAGAGCTCAATCTCCATTTCTTTACGGCGATTCTCAATTTCTTGTTTAGCAGCCTCAATCATTTGACGGCTGCTTTGATCTGCTTTAGCTTTGGCTTCTTCTACAATTTGCTCACGAGCAGCCTCAGCATCAGCAATAATTTTCAAGCGCTCTTCACGAGCTTTTTTCAACAATACGTCATGCTCAGATTTTAGCTGAGCCATTTCTTCACGGGCCAACTTGGCTTGATCTAGAGCCGACTGAATATCGGTTTCACGATCTTTAAGCGCATTTTTGATACTCTTGAAAAAGCGGCCGATTACCAACCATACCAAGATAAAGATGATGCTGGTCCAGAACAACAAGCCGAAGCTTGGATTCATCACAGAGAAGTCTGCTAGATAAAGCATAAGGCAGAGTATATATGTGTATTATAATAAATAGTATAAATTCTAAAAGAAAAGAAGCTGCTCGACAACCAATCGTTGCCGAGTCAGCTTGAAGAGTTAAAAATTACTCTTTGATCAAAGCTACTACGATAGCAAAGAGGGCAGCACCCTCAACAAGAGCAGCAGCGATAATCATACTTGTACGGATGTCACCAGCCGCCTTAGGTTGACGTGAAATACCTTCCATGGCTTTACCGCCAATTTGTCCAATTCCAAGGCCTGCGCCGATAACAGCTAGTCCAGCTCCAAGAGGTCCCATAATAAGTAATGATTAAAGAATGAAAAAAATATAAATAATAATCGTTAGTCAACAACTAGTGTGCTTCTTCGTGATGGTGCTCTTCTACAGCTGCACCGATATAAATAGAAGAAAGCAAAGTAAAAATGAATGCTTGCAAGAAAGCTACAAAGAGCTCCAAGAAGTTCATGGCAAATACAAAAGGAACAGCAATTGCTCCACCGCCTAGGGCACCACCTGTGTTTTCCCCTCCGTTAGAGAAGATAAAAATCAAGCTCACCAATGAAAGAATGATAATGTGACCCGCTGTAATGTTCGCAAACAAACGAATCAAAAGCGTAATTGGCTTAATAAACAAACCAACAACCTCAATAGGTGTCAACAAAATCAAGATAGGAAGAGGTACACCTGGCATAGCAAAAACGTGGCGCCAGTAGTGGCCATTTCCGCTAATATTAGTGACCAAGAAAGTGAAGGCGGCGAGTACCAAAGTAACGCCCAAGTTTCCTGTGATGTTGGCACTTCCAGGGAAGAAAGGAATGAGCCCCAACAAGTTGGAAAACAAGATAAAGAAAAATAGCGACATCAAGAAAGGAAAGAATTTTTCCCATTTGTGGCCAATTGCAGGCTCAATTACTTCGTCGCGCATAAATACAAAGATAGGCTCTAACAAAGACTGAAGGCCTTTGGGGGCTTTTCCTTGATTCTTTTTATAAGCTTTGGCTACTGAGCTAAAGATAACAACCAATAGCAAGAAGGCCAAAAACATAGAAAATACATTCTTCGTTACAGAGAAGTCATACCAGCTAGTCATCGCTTGTAGCTTACTGGCTGATTCAAGCTCATAAGTTTTTCCCTCATGCGTAATCTGATGCATAGTATGCACTTCATCACGATCATGACCGCCCTCTGTATGAACACCATGCTCATCAACTACCTGCTTTTCGCCATGAGCATCGCTATGGCCAGGCATAGGCTGATCTGAATGTGCATCAACATGACCATCGGTTTTTAATTCTACAACACCAGCAGGAAAATCTCCTTTGATGCGCATCAACTCGTCATGATACAATACATAACCGTCAATAGCTTTGAGACTCATGTGATTGGCATGACTATACTCGAAAGCAGAAGATAGGCTAAAGAAAAAACCTGCATCGCTATAAGCAATACAAGGCAAGGGCAAATACACATCGCCTACAATGTGAAATTGATGTGCGTCGCCAATGTGGTGCATGACCGCCTCAATGGGGTCATCGCCCCCAGAAGCATAAGCCTGATTTTGTCCTCCAAAAAGGCCCAAAATCGCAATTACTAGAAGGCTGTAAATTTTCTTAAGCATGCTGTTTAGCTTATGATGGTTTTCTTAAATTCGCTGCAAAGATATGCAGTTTCGCCACCTATGCAAAGGAATTTTATTTTTTTTAGCCCCTAGTTTCTAGGCTGCAGTTGCTTCAATTAGAAGCTTTTAGCAGTAAAACAATAGCTTTACTAGCTTTTATATAAGGAAAGTCCATATTGCCCAAAATATAATTTCTTTTAGCAGGCTTTAACTATCGTTAAATTTTGTTTAGAGGAATTCTTTTTTAGTTCCTTTTTATAGTCCTTTTGTCCCGTTTTTTTTCTGCGATCTACAGGGTGCGAAGCGCCCGCAGGCTGAGGGATGGAAAGTGGTGGCCAAAGGCCAGCCCGGCGGCGCTTTGCGCTGCCGGGCCGAGCGAACAGCGAGCCACGACACAGCCCGACCCGAGCGAAGCGAGGGGCAGCCCCAAAGAATATGCTTTCCTGAATATTCCTACAACTTCTTAACTTAGGCCTTAATTAAATCCAATACTATGTATTTCAAGAATTTTGGAGGCTATCTTTTGGCCAGCCTATTGCTTTTATCCTGCCACAAAGGGCCCAATTGGGATCGATTAGAGTATTATCATGCTAATCCTAGTTTGCCCCCTCCTCATCAGCAATCTGTGCGGATGCAGCTCGATAGCCAAGGCCTACAAATTGTTCGTAAATCAGCCAATCAACAAGAGGAATTGCTAGCCAAAAGGCCCAATAAATTAGGCCCCAAAGCCCCAGTGCCCCAAAGCAAAAAACTGCCGCCCCCTATGCCAGGAGCGCCAGTTTCTTCTATGGCCTTTTATCAAGGTGATTCTTTAATTTTTTCTGCCCATTGGCAAGCCCATCAACTTCAAAACAAAGCCCTGAAGCGTTGGGAAAAACGGCTATGGCGTTGGGCACAAAAGGAATACCCTGGCATTGATAGCCTTTGGCAGAAACCCTAGCCTACAGCAGCTGCTGTTCCAGGGTCATTGACAATAATATATGTAAAATAACTAATGATCGCAATCAGCAACAACGCAGCCTCCCAACGATCCAAAGTATAAAGGCTTTCTTTCCGCAAAGTGCCCACAAAAAAGAAGGCAAACAACAGAAAACTGACCGCCATCAAGAAGTATAAATCAAAGTTAATGGCCAATTCATAATTGGTGGGCATGATGGCCGCACTCGTTCCCAACACCAAAAGCACATTAAAGATATTAGAGCCCACCACATTGCCAATTGCAATATCAGAATTTCGTTTCATAGCCGCCACCACAGAAGTAGCCAGCTCTGGCAGTGATGTCCCTACCGCAACCACAGTTAAGCCCACTAAACGTTCAGTCATTCCAAAAGTAGTGGCTATTTCTTTAGCCGAACTTACTACCCAATCTCCTCCAATAATAAGCCCCGCAATGCCTCCAACAATATAAATTGCCGATTTCCAAGCAGGCAAAGGATCAATCACCTCTACCTCATCAGGATTATTCTTAGCCGAACGAAAAACATAGTACAGAAAGCCAACAAATAAGGTCAATAAAATGAATCCGTCTATGCGGCTGAGCGTACTTTCTTGCGCCCCCCAAAGCATGGCGTCATTAGACAAAACAAAGAGCAGCGGAATAATCAAAATCGATAAGGGCAACTCATATTTTACGGTTGTCGACTGCACCACCAAGGGCACAATTAAGCCCGCTACACCCAAAATCAAACAAGTGTTCGAGATATTGCTCCCGATCACATTGGCAAAGACCAAGCCCGTAGATCCTTGCATAGCAGAACCCACGCTAACCACCAGCTCAGGCGCAGAGGTCCCCATAGACACTACTGTCAAACCAATAATAATATCTGGAATCCCAAAGCGCTTGGCCACAGCCGAAGCCCCATCTACCAGATAATCGGCTCCCTTGATGAGCAAAACAAAGCCAATAATGAGAAAGAAAATTGTCATGAAATCCATAAAGAATAGCAGTATCAATGAGTAATTGGACCTACTTAATGGCCCGAAGATGTATTTTTTTCTTTTTTGGGGCCTCCGCCTGCGCTCGTCGGCGGTTACTCCCTTTGGTCGTCGAACTGCGGACAAAAGTCCTTGTTGTCGTTTCGGGGCTCGCAGGTCTGCTCGGCCCTAGGACGGCTTCGCCGCCTGTCCGCTCCAAAACAGAGCGCTACAAAAATAACTTTTTATCTAGGCCCTTAAAGAAATGCCTCTTTTTTTTTACCCCAGCCCCAAAACAAAGAGCGGCTTCTTTGGTTAAAGAAGCCGCTCTTTTATATTTAGTAATCATCTGTACTTACTCAGACAACTCTTTTTTGCTGCTACCTACGGGCACCAACCAGTTAAAGGTATCCTCAACAGCATCTACTTTGTAGTCTTGAATCAACTTTTTAGCCATAGGACCTACTTTGCGGTCCTTAATAGGAGACAACTCAAAGTTTTTGCCTTTATAGCTAAAGTCAGAAATATGAGAAATTACTGCTGCAGTTCCAGAACCAAACATTTCCTCTAGTTTGCCTGCCTGATGCGCCTCAATTACTTCTTGAATAGAAATGTTGCGCTCCTCAACCTCAAAACCTTTGTCTTTTAGCAAGTGTATCAAGCTGTTGCGAGTAATGCCCGCCAAAATAGCATCTGTGGTCGGAGGCGTAATGATTTTACCATCAATAACCACAAAGATGTTCATTGTCCCACACTCCTGCAAATATTTAAACTCCTTACCGTCCAACCAAAGGATTTGGTCAAAACCATCAGCCTTAGCTTCTAGAGCTGGAGCCAAAGTAGCGGCATAGTTTCCAGCAGCCTTAGCAAAACCTACTCCACCAGGAAAAGCACGAACGTATTTCTCTGCTACCTTAATTTTTACAGGCTTAGGATAATAAGGTCCCACAGGGCAACTCATAATCACAAAACGATAAGAATCACTTGCACGTACTCCAAAATAGGCATCCGTAGCAAACATATGCGGACGAAGATAAAGCGCCGCCCCTTCCGACTGAGGAATAAAATCACGATCCAAACCAACCAAACGATGTACCCCCTCTAAGAAAATCTCCGCAGGAACTTCAGGCATAGCCAAACGCTTGGCAGAACGATTTAGACGCTCCACATGCAATTCAGGACGGAAAAGAATAGGCTCGCCAGTTTTGGCCGATATATTTGCCTTCATCCCCTCAAAAATAGCCTGACCATAATGCAAAGCCATAATCGCAGGGCTCATAGGCATAGGACCATAAGGAATGATTCTACAATCGGTCCACTCTCCATCAATGTAGTCAGCTACAAACATATGATCTGACATCACACGCCCAAAAACCAAATTATCAAAATCTACCTCGGCTTGACGAGATTGCTTCGTCAGCTCCACTGAAATTGGATATTTCATACAATATATATATTAGATGAGGTTAAAGATGATTGCCGCAGCCTTGCAAATAGTCCAAACTCTTAGGCTTTTTCCGTACTTTTGAAACCCTGACAGAAAAAGAAAATTACTATTGATTCTTCCTAAGCAAAATACATTACTCCTTCTAGGACTAGCCTATGGCTTTCGGATCGTGAAGATACAAAAAATTTTGTTAGCAGAAAACAATTAACATTTGTTTAGAATAAACATTAAACAATAAGCAATATATAGGAATAATATTCTGTGTAACAGTTTTAAACCTCCTGCATTGTTTTAGGCTTCGCCTAATTAAACCATAATATTTTTAGCCCAAGGGCTACTTCCTTATTTTTAATATTTTGGGCAAAGACTATTATTATCGCCAAATAAAGCCCTTTAGGCTTCCATAAAAGCTAATAGAATGAAGTTTAATTTAAATTTCTTTGAAAGCGAGTTGTATCAAATTTCAAGCAAGCCTCTTTCTATTGAGGAAGGCCGAAAAGCTTATATTTTTTTGCCCCAAAAACATAGCGAGGAAGAGCTTGACTTTTTGGCTAAGGTGATGCAAGCCGTTGGCCTACACCTAGAAGATGTTCAAATTATTCCTTCTCCCCCAAAGGAAAGTTATAAACTGCATAAAGCCCCCTTGGCTCCTTGCTTTTTCTTTGGTGTATCGGCAGAGGTTTTGAGCTTGCATCTAAAGCTGCCTTTCTATCAATTGGTCCATTATAAAAACTGGCAATTGTTGCAGGGCTTGGCCCTTAAGCAAATTGCTCAACAAAAGCAGCATAAGCTAGCCCTTTGGCGGGCTTTACAAGAAATTTTCCCCTCAGAAAAATAACTACAGAAACAATGCAAAAGAAAAAATTAGTCATGGCGACCGCCAATGCGGGCAAAATCCGTGAAATCAAGGCCCAGTTGGGTGAGCAATACGAATTTTTGTCTCTGCCTGATATTGGTTGCCTAGAGGATATCCCCGAAGAGCAAGATAGCCTGCAAGGCAATGCCCTACAAAAGGCCCAATACGTCTGGGACCACTATGGCTACCCCTGCTTTTCTGAAGATACAGGCCTAGAGGTGGCCGCCCTAAATGGCGCACCAGGGGTATACACCGCCCGCTATGCTGGCCCTGAAAAAGATCCCGATAACAATATGGATTTACTGCTGCAAGAATTGGCTGGGGCCAGCGATCGCAGCGCCCAATTCAGAACCATTATCTGCTTGTACCTAGGGCCCGATAATATCCATTATTTTGAAGGCATTGCGCCTGGCCAAATTGCTCCCCAACGCCTAGGCGAAAAGGGCTTTGGCTATGATCCCATTTTTGTTCCCCAAGGCTATGAACGCAGCTTTGCCCAAATGACTCTAGCAGAAAAACAACAGCTTAGCCACAGAGGCCAAGCCGTTCGCCAATTGAGCCAGTTTTTGGCCCAACTATAAGGTACTATTGAATCTAGCAGGGCGCAAAGCGCCCGCATCGGCTGAGGGATGGTAGGGGGTGGCCGAAGGCCAGACCGAGCTTTTTGAGCAAAGCGAAAAAAGCGATGGGCCGAGCAGACCTGCGAGCCCCCGAACAGCCCGACCCGCCCAAAGGGCGGGGCAGCCCCAAAACAAAAAAATTACCTGCTTATTCATAATTATATTCGTATGAAACTATTGATTTCTTGGAGCCTAGCGCTCTTTATGCTCTTTAGTGCTGGCCAAAGCTGGGCACAGGGCATTAAATTCTCTGAAGGCCAATGGGCCGATATTTTGGCTCAGGCCAAAAAGGAAAAGAAAATGATCTTTGTTGATGCCTATGCCGTTTGGTGTGGCCCCTGTAAATGGATGGCCAAAAATAGCTTTCCCGATGAGGCCGTAGGCCAGCATTTCAATGCCAACTTTATCAACTATAAATTTGATATGGAAAAAGGCGAAGGACCCGAATTTGCCAAAACCCATAAAGTCCAGGCCTACCCTACCCTCTTGTTTTTCTCTGCTGAGGGTGAGCTTGTTCATAAGGTGATGGGCGCTAAAGATGCCGATGCGCTACTTGAAGATGGAAAGGCGGCAATCGATCCCAAAAAACAACTCTATACTCTGCAAAAGCAGTATCAATCTAAAAAAGGCTTGCCCAAGAAGGAGGTCAAAAATTATTTGGATGCTTTAATCAATGGCGGCGATTATGAAGGCGCTCAGGAAGTGGCCCAAAAACAACTAGAAGCCGTTGAGGAGGTGAACTGGACCCAAGAGGAAAACTTTAGTCTCATCCAAGAGCTTTTTGCTGATCAAAGTAGCCCTATCTATGATAAAGTATTGGCAAAAAAGACAGCGTTTGTAAAAGTTTTGGGCGAAGACGAAGTGAATAACTACCTCAAAGCTGGACTAGAAGCGGGGATGCGCAAAATTGCCCAAGAACAACAACAAAAACCCTATGAGCGCTATAAAGAGCGAATCAAAAGCATTTTGGGCGAGAAAGAAGCGGCTGCAAGTATTGCACTTTTGGACCTACAGTATTATTTCCGTAGCGACCAACGCGATAAGTATCTACATGCTTACCTCAATGAGCATTGCGATAATGCCCAAATGCTAAATAGCTACGCTTGGAGCTATTTTGAGCAAAAGGAAGAAGAAAATCTCTTGAGTATGGCCTATGGCTGGGCAAAAAAATCAGTAGCTCTAGCCCCTAGCTTTGCCAACACGGATACTGAAGCCAATCTCGCCTTTAAACTCAAGCGTTACGGAGAGGCCAAAAAGGCCGCTGAGAAGTCTATTGCCCTAGGTAAAGAAAATGGCGATGATGTCAGCGAAACCGAAGCCCTACTCAAAAAGATTGAGGAAAAAATGCCCAAATCTGCCAATGGGATCAGCTTTACCGAAGGCAGCTGGGAGGACATCAAGGCCCTTGCCCTCAAAGAAAATAAAATGATCTTTGTCGATGCCTATGCCGTTTGGTGCGGCCCCTGCAAATGGTTGAGCAAAAAGGTATTTACCCAGCCGCAAGTAGGCCAACACTTCAATGCCAACTATATCAATTACAAATTTGATATGGAAAAAGGCGAGGGCCCCGAGTTTGCCGAAAAACATGGCGTGAAGGCTTACCCCACCCTTTTGTTCTTTTCTGCCGATGGCGAACTGCTTCACAAAACCGTGGGCGCCCCCGAAGCCAAAGCACTCATAGAGGAAAGCCAAACGGCTTTGGACCCCAATAAGCAGCTCTTTAGCCTCAAAAAACGCTATGAGAAAGGTGACCGTCAACCTGAATTTTTACACAATTATATTATAGCTCTAGATGCTGCCTATGAAGACAATAGCGAAGAGATCCGCACGTATCTAGACCTCCTTAAGCAAGAGGACTGGAAGCAAAACAAAAACTTCGAGATCATCAAAATGACTGAAGTGGGCTATGAGCAAAAGTACTTTGACTATGTTTTGGCCCACAAAAAAGAGTTTGTAGTGCAAAATGGAGCCGAAGTAGTTGAAGAATACCTAGAAGCCGCCCTAACGAACAAAGTTTATTCAGTCGGAAAAGCTCTCAATGGACAAGGTACCAAAAACGAAGCCTATAAGCAGCTGGTCGAACAACTCAAGAGTGCTCTTTCTGAAGAATCAGCTGCCTATTATACCGCTATGCTCAACACGATTATTCATAATGGGACCAAAAAAGAGTTTAAGTACCTCAATACCTTCTTGCTCGATTATTCGAATAACTGGCAAGAGCTTAATGAGGCCGCCTGGGTCTATTTCCAAATTGAAACTTCTAAAAAAGAACTCAAAGCGGCCCTCAAGTGGATCAATAAGTCTATTGAACTAGAGGAGAACTACTATAATGTAGATACCAAAGCCCATTTGCTCCATAAATTGGGCAAGAATAAAGAGGCTCTTGCTGCTGCCGAAAAGGCTGTAGAATTGGCCGAAACCGAAGACATAGAAACCGAGGAAACTAAGGCCTTAATTGAAAAAATTAAGGGCTAGATTATCTGCCTTTTAAGCTTAATTATGCAGCTTTTCCATTATGGGGAAGCTGCTTTTTTTATGTTTTTTCCAATGATTTGGGGCTGCCCCTCCCTTCGGTCGGGTCGGGCTGTGCGCAGGCTCGCTGTTCGCTCGGCCCTGCGCTTTTTCGCTGCGCTCAAAAGCTTGGTCTGGCGCTTCGCGCCACCCGCTACCATCCCTCAGCCGATAGGCTGGGGTTCCCCCAGCCTTGGAAACGGTATTGCTGCTCTATCCCCTCCAACAATGACCGAAGACAAAAGAGCATTGCCTTTTTGCTGCTGATTTGGACCAATGTCTAGCTTCCCATCCCCCTTGGGGATTTCCCCAGGCCGTTTAGATTTTTCTGATTAGCTTGGGGAAATTCCCCAGGCCGTTTGGATTTTTCCGATTAGCGTGGGATAGCTGTATAAGGCCCTATCTCTTTTTTCTGGACCGACCCTACGACAGATTAGCTAGCTGGGCTTAAAAACAAAATATAGAAAACACTTGTATTTAAGCCCTTGTCATTTTAGCCTAGGGGCAAGCCCCTAGGCTAATAGTAGTAGTCGCCCCCTCCTTCGAGGCAGGGCTTTTTGTTTGGCTCTATTGGTCAATTAGGCCCAAACATAATTTTGTGTATTGGCCCTTAGGTGCAAAATTTCTATCCTATAGGCCTGTGGGTTAAAACCCACAGCAAAAAGGGAGGCCATGCTGGACCTAACAAAATGGGCCGAAGGTTAAAACCTTCAGCCCATAACTAGATGAAAACAGCGAGTTCTAAGGCCAAAAGATTTAAATCAATGAGGGTTTTAACCCTCATTCCATAAAAACATTGCGAAGCAATAGCATCCTTGCTGTGGGTTTCAACCCACAGTATCGGCCTAGCGATGTGCAGCAGTGGCCGTCAGGCCAGACCGAGGCGGCAAAGCCGCCGAAGGGCCGAGCAAACTTGCGAGCTGCGGAACGTAGCGCCGACGAGCGAAGCGAGGCGGAGGCCCCAAAACAGCAGCGAGCTGCGACAACAAGGACTTTAGTCCGCAGTTCGACGACCAACGGGAGTAAACGTAGCGCCCGCCGAAGGCGGGAGGCCCCGAAAAACACTAAGTCGCTTCATGATTTAATTTAGGCTTCTTCTTATAAGAGATCAGGAAGAGGCCAGAGAAGATAAAGGCAGCGGAGATAAAAAGGGCAGGCCGCAGCTCGTCGGCACCGAGGAGGATAGCGACCAAGGCGGCTAGCAGGGGTTGCAAATAGATATAGCTACTGACCACCGAAGCGGGCAGGCGTTGCAGAGCCCAGGCATTGAGTAAGTAGGCAAAGAAAGTCACGCCGATGAGGACAAAAGCCAGCACCGCCCATATTTCCATAGACAACTCACTATAATCAATGGCCAAAGCGCCAGGGCCGCCAAAGGGCAAGACATAAAAACAGCTAAAGAAAAAGACCCATTTGAGCAGCGTAATAGCTTGATACTTTTGGGTCAAGGGTTTAATCATAATCAGGTAAATTGAGTAGGCAATGGCATTGCCCCCAATTAACAAATTGCCCAGCAGGGGATTGGGCGCCTTAAAAGCGGCAGAACTCCCCGTATTGAGAATCAGGTAAGCCGCACCGATAATGCCCAGAACAATTCCGGTAATCTTCAGGCTATTGAGCTGCTCGCCCAAGAAGAAAACCGAAAACAAAAGAACCACAATTGGGGCCGTCAGCATAATAAGTGAGGCGCTAATAGGGCTCGTCATTTCTAATCCCTTAAAAAAGAGTAGTTGATTGCAAGCCACGCCAAAAGCGGAGGCAATAGCTAGGCGGAGAATATCGGGCTTAGCGACCTTTTCCTTGAGCCAAAAGCTAGCGAACCCAAATAGCAGGCTAGCAGCTAGGACCCTAAGCATAATAAAGGCGGCGGGGGGAATTGGCTCAGGCATGGCGATTTTGGCAATAGAGTAATTTGCACCATACAACAGGGCCACCGTAAAGAGGGCCAAGTGAGCGGCTAGAAGACGATTAGGCATAAACAAAGGTTTTGACTGCGGCAAAAAATTGCGCAAAGCTAGATTTTTTTTCTGCTATCTTTGCCCAACCTCTTCTTATCAAAATGTTAGTTTATGTGGAGTAAAATCAAGCAACAAATACCCAATTCGGTCACCTTAGTAAATGCCTGGGCGGGAGCGGCGGCCATCATCAGTCTATTTTCTGGACAATGGGAGGTTTTGCCCTACTGCCTCTTGGTTTCCCTAATGGCTGACTTTGGAGATGGCTTATTGGCGCGTTTGCTCAAGGCGCAATCGCCTTTGGGCAAAGAACTCGACTCTTTAGCGGATCTGATTTCCTTTGGTTTTTTTCCGGCTGCCATGTTGTATCAGCTCTTCATGCAAGCCTTGGAGCTACCGGAGGGATTGCAATGGGGGCAGCGGGAGAGCTACCTGCTCTTATTGCCTTTTTTGTTGCTCTTGTTTTCGGCCCTGCGTTTGGCCAAATTCAATACGGATAGTCGGCAATCGGAAAGCTTTATTGGTTTGAACACCCCAGCCACCACCCTTTTTGTCTTTGGTTACTTTTGGAGCGTACAGCAGCAGCTCTATGGATTGGAGCAATACTTACTTTGGCCACCCTTCCTTTATGGCTTGCTGGCTTTGCTTTGCTACCTCCTCATTGCGGAGATTCCCTTGCTCAGCTTCAAGTTTAAGTCCTTGGCTTGGCGGCCCAACCGTTGGCGTTTTCTGCTCATCTTGGGCATCTTGCCCTTGCTCATCTTTTTGCCCTTGGGCTTGGCCCTGCCTGCGGGGATAGTGCTCTACTTGTTGTTGTCGGTGGGGGCTATTGTGGTGGGGGATTTGCGTTTGGGGGAGTAGAGGTGTGGGAAGGTAGGCACGAACAACTACTTAATTTATAATAAAATAAGCATTATATTGGGTGTATTTCCGATTAACTTGAGGAAACTCAAAAAATGACTGCTTTTGCAAACTAATATTCCAATTTTTAGGATGGTCCATATTGATAATATTCCACATATAATCAAATATGGAATTACCCATAAAAACTCGATTAACAGCGACCCTAATTATAGGGATATTGGTGCATCAGATATAATTAGCCGCCGAGCTACCAAAGTTTGCCCTGGGGGACATACATTAGACGACTATATTCCTTTTTATTTCTGGTATAGGTCTCCAATGCTTTATGCCATACAAAATCAATATGGCAATACACCTCCCACTCCAACAAAAGATATCATTTACATCATAGTACGGCTTCATCAAATCAGGGGATCGACCTTAACCTACCTTTTTACTGATGCTCATGCAATTAGCCCTTTCACCAGGTTTTACGATGCTACCGAAATCAATAATATTGACGAGAAATTAAACTGGGAAGCAATTAAAAACCCATCTTGGGGTGGTGAAGAAAATAGCTTTTTACGTTTAAAGAAACAGGCAGAGTTTTTAGTCTATGGAGATATCCCCTACCATTTGGTTGCAGGCTTTGTAGTTTACAACCAAGAAAGTAAGGATCGATTAACTAACTTTGGCGTTGCTGAAGCTCAAATTGTAGTAAGACCCCATTATTATTTTTAAACTTCCTTCATTAAGGATAAAATCATGCACTATGGTAGAAGAAATAAGCGGCAACTTGCTAGACAGTCCAGCTGAAGCCATCGTGAATACGGTTAACACAGTTGGAGTTATGGGAAAAGGGATTGCCTTACAGTTCAAGAAGAAATACCCCCTAAACTTCAAAGCATATAAAGCGGCCTGTGCAAAAGGAGAAGTTGTTATTGGAAAAATGTTCGTTACGAGAGATGGCGATTTACTATCCCCTAATAAAATCATTATTAACTTCCCTACAAAAACTACTTGGCAAGCACCATCAGAGTATAGCTACATCCAAAAAGGATTAGAAGATCTAAGACGTTATATTATATCCGAAGGGATTAAGTCAATTGCAATTCCCGCATTGGGCGCTGGAAATGGAAGACTAAATTGGGCAAGCGTAAAGCAGCTAATTTTGGACGAGCTAAAAGAACTAGACTGCAAAATTTATCTTTATGCCCCTAATTATAGCGCAAAAGAAAGATCAGTAAAAAAACAAGTTAAGCTTACTCCTGCCAGAGCTATGTTACTAGCTATTTTATATGATTTGGTGAAAGAGGGAGAGTTTGTTTCGGAGTTTGCTGGAGAAAAAGCAGCTTATTTCTTAAAGCGTTTTGGAGGCGACAAAGCATTCAAAAACCTAGAGTATAAGCCCCATTTCTATGGGCCATACTCAGCAAAGGTCAATCATGTTTTGCACTACCTCAATGGTAGTTACATTAAAGGCTACTACAGTAAAGAACAAAAACCCTTTGAGGAAATTGGCCTTATCATGGAAGCCGAAAAGAATGTGACTCACTACCTCGCCCAAGCAGAACACAGCAGCTATCTAGCTATTGTCGAAAAAACAAAGCACTTTTTGTCTGGCTTTTACTCTTCTTTTGGACTTGAGCTACTCTCTAGTATTGACTACATTTGTAAAGATGACCATCAATTTGATTTAAAGGAAATTAAAACAACCTTACAATCATGGAATCGCAGAAAAGCAGCCCTTTTTACTGATGACCATTCCCTTAAGGTTGCGATTAAACACCTTCGTGAATCAGCACTCTATAGCTCCTAAGTTTTTCATTATATATTTTTGGGGCGTTACTCCTTACAGTCGTCGAAGACGGCTTACAACCTTGTTGTCCGCCTTTGGTGGGCGCTACGTTTTGGGGGGCGCAGGTTTGCTCGGCCCTGCGCCGCTTATCAGCGGCTTGGTCTGGCCTACGGCCATAGCAGCGAGCTAATAGACACTTGGCTCCTCTATAGAGCTAAGTTTCCCCAGGGAAGAAGCTAGGGGCTTCTTCCCTTTCTCTTTCCCTCACCAGCCAAAAACAGTAGTTTAGCGTTATCTTTTAAAGAACACCAAAACGCCATACTTTTGCGCTTACTGCTTTTCTTTTGCGGTCTTTTCTTTTTTGGGCAGCTTGGGGCCCAGACATTGCCCCAGCTAGATAGTTTGCAACAGCAGCAGTTGCGGCAGTCGGATTGTTATGTCTTGGCGGACAGTATACTGCTTGATAGTTTATGGGTCTTGCCGGGCAGTTTGCATTGGCGGGGGCAGCCTTTGGCGGATAGTTTATATCGGCTGCAGGGCAGTTATTTTTTCCCTAAGGGAGCCTTATTGCAGCAAGACAGTCTATGTTTGAGCTATAAGCGTTTGCCCTTGCCCATTCACCGCAAGCGGGAGCAAAAAGATCGGCGATTGTTGCAGCCTCAAATGCAGTTGGGGGAAGATATTGTTTTGGGCCAATCCTATGGCTATCAGGTACAGCGGCAGGGCGGCAAAGAAGGCGACCTAAAGGGATTGGATTATAATGGCAGCTTTGCCCGCGGGGTTTCTCTAGGGAATCAACAAGACCTCATCCTTAATTCTAGCTTCAATCTACAATTGGCGGGAGAAGTTGGGGGGGTAGAGATTACTGGTGCTTTATCAGATAATAATATTCCGGTCCAACCTGAGGGCAATAGCCAAGAGCTGCAAGATTTTGATCGGGTTTTCATTCAATTCAAGGTAGATGAACATTATCTTTTAGCTGGAGATTATGATTTGGAACGACCCAAAAACAGCTACTTCCTCAATCATTTCAAGCGCTTGCAGGGAGGCCAAATTGGAAGTTCGGGCCAACTGAAATCGGGAGCAAAATGGGGTGGGCAAGGCAGTTTTGCCATTTCTAGAGGAACCTTTGCCCGCAATAGTTTTATGGGCCAAGAAGGCAACCAAGGTCCCTATCGTTTAGAGGGCAATGATGGCGAGCAATTACTGATTATACTGGCGGGAAGTGAGCGCGTATTTATTGATGGGCAGCAACTAGAAAGGGGCTCCGATAAAGATTATACGATTGACTATAACTTAGGGGAAATCCAATTTACCAATAAGATCCTGATCACAAAAGACAAGCGCATACAGGTCGAGTTTAGCTATTCGGACCTAGAGTATCTCCGCAGTATTTCCGCCATTAATGGGCATTATGAAAGCAAAAAATGGGGCCTTCGATTTTTCCACTATCAAGAGCAGGATGCCAAAAACCAACCGACCAATCCCCTAAGTGATTCGGCCCGAGCCAGCTTGAGTCGAGCAGGGGATCAAACAGCCCAAATATGGGGCGGCCAAAGCATTAATGAAGCCGATGGGTTATCAGGCTTGGTGGCTTACCAACTTATTGACAGTACTGTTAATGGGATCAGCTATGATTCAGTTTTGGTTTATGCTAGCAGCAATGCCAGTGATAGCAATTTCTATTCGGTCAGTTTTAGGGCAGTGAGCCAGGGCGGCGATTATATTCGGGAAGAGGGCCAAATTAATGGTAGTGTATATATTTGGATTGCTCCTGATCCCATCACGGGACAGAGCCGCGGGCAATATGCACCCCTGAGGCTGCTCAAGGCACCAGAGAAAAAGCAGCTCTCGGAAATTAGTAGCTATTATAATATTGGAGAAACGGGGCAATTAATGGCCAATTTAGCGATTAGTCAAGAGGACCTCAATCGTTTTTCTAATATAGACAATGAAGATAATCAGGGCTTAGCTCTGCGGTTAAGCTATCAGCAGGAATTGAGTTTAGGCTATCGGCTCAAAGTAGATAGTCAAAGGGTGGACACCCTCCGCAGGAGCCTAGGCATCAACGCCCATTATGAGCAGCTCAGCGCTAATTTTAAAACCATAGAACCCTATCGGAATCGAGAATTTAGTCGAGATTGGGGACTAGATAGCAGCAGTAGCCAAGAACAACTCTTTTGGCTGGGCCTAAATGCCCAACAGCAGGGACTGGGAAATATTAGTTATAAACTAAGTGGTCTGCTCAGAGATAGTAGCCAAAACTGGCAACAGAGCGCAAATCTACAGCTTCAGTATAAAGGCTGGGAACTAACGGGCCAAGGCAGTTATCTCTCTCAGTCGAACAGTCAGTTTTGGCGCCCTCGTCTACAATTGGGCTACCGCTTCCAAAAAGGCTCGCGCATTTCGGCCTACTATGAAGAAGAAAACAAACAACAACGGATTAATGGCGATAGCTTAGCGGCCAATAGTTTTCAGTATCAGCTCTATCGCTTTAGTGCGGAGCTGCCTACTACAGAGCAGTTTTCACTGAAGCTCTCGGCTAGTCAGCGGCTAGACCGCCTGCCTTTGGGGGAAAACTTATTAGATGTGACCTTAGCCAAGGAGGCCCAACTGCAGGGCCATTGGCAATTGGGGCCCAAACAAAACCTCCGCTTCAACCTCAACTATCGTCAATTAATGATATTAGATAGTAACCTGAGCAGCCAAGACCCAAAAAATACTTACCTAGGCCGCATCGCCTATGATGCCCAATGGAACAAAGGCCTGATTAAATGGCAAACAATTTATGAACTAGGGGCCGGGCAAGAGCAAAAATATACCTATAACTATTTAGAAGTCGACTTAGGACAAGGTACGCATATTTGGGTTGATCGCAACGAAAATGGCATCCAAGAACAAGACGAATTTGAACAAGCTCCCTTTCAAGATCAAGCTAATTTTATCCAACTAAGAGTGCTCACTGGCGAATTTGTCCGCGCCAATCAACTGGCCTTTAACCAAAGTATAGCCATTGACCCCGCCCGCCTTTGGCGAGCAGCCAAAACAGGTCCCAAAAGCTGGCTCAAAAAAATCTCTAGCCGATCTATCTTCAAGCTAGAACGCAAAACGCTAGCCCAAGAAGAACTAGCCGCCTTTAATCCCTTTGAACTCGACATTGCCGATAGTAGCCTACTTTCTATCTCCTCCAATATGAGTAATGCCCTCTATTGGGACCGAAGAGGGCGCAAGTTCCGCCTCATTTTACAACAAAGCGATAGCCGAAGCAAACGCTTCTTAACTCTTGGCTTCGATAGCCAACGCAAAACAAGCTATAGCTTTTCGAGCTGGTGGCAAATGAAACCTTTTCTCCGTTTTGAAACAGCAGCAAATCTGGCCCAAAATGAAAATAGATCCGATTTCTACAGCCAACGCAATTATTTACTCGACTCTTGGGAGCTGATTCCAAAACTAAGTTACCTAAAAGGCAGCGACCTCCGTCTAAGCATTAATTATCGCCAAAAGAATAGCGAAAACCGCCTAGGTATAGAAAAGGCCCAACTCCAAGAGTTGGGCCTAGAAGGCAAATGGTTTAGTACCAAAGGAAAACGAAGAAACATTCGCCTGAAAATCAGTTGGGTCGAGCTCCAATATGAGGGCGAACAAAATAGCCCTAGCCAATTTGCCTTGACAGAAGGCCTGCAAGCGGGAAGTAATTTTTTATGGACCCTCGAAGTCCAACAAGCCCTAAGCAAGTTTTTGCAGCTCTCTCTCAGCTATGAGGGCCGTAAAACAGGCGCAGCCCAAATAGTACACCTTGGCCGAATGCAATTGCGAGCCATTTTCTAGAATAACCGCCGACTTGCCCGATCCATAGCCGCTGCAACCTCTCGACGCAAGCGAGCTTTGCCCTCTTCTCTAGCTGTTTTGCGCAACTTCCGCCCAATCCGCTGCCGCTTTTGCCGACTCATTTTAGCCCAATTTAACAAAGCCCTTTTGGGCGGAATCATCAAACGTTGCCCAACTGGCAACTGATACAAACTCGTCAATCCATTGTATTGCGCCAACAGTAAATAATAAGCTAAACTGCCAAAATAACGCATCGAAATCTTGCCCAGATTATCTCCCTGCTGAATGTCGTGATACTCATATTTAATCAATTCTTGCCGCACAGCCGATTGCTCCCATTTTTGCTGCTGCCGAAATGGCGAACGCCCCCAAAAGGATAAACTTAACTCTGCCCGAATAGGCAAACCCTCAAAAGAAAATAAGGAGTAATTGATGTCCATCGACGAAATAATACAGTTGAAGGTATGCGCACTAGCCTCTTTCCGAGAATCATTGCTAGGCAAAATCTCCCCCCACTCTAACTTTAAATAAGCCGGCCCATTCGCCTGCTCATTATAATCATAGATTAAAGCTTTCAAGGCCTTAATGTATGGTGCCACCGAAGGCTTGTTATTTTTGTTCTTCAACAAGGCCTTATCCTGCTGACTCCCCTGATGATAGGCCCCCGTCGCATCCACCAAAATATTCCCAAATTTAATCTCAGGAATCAAATACTCGGGCCGATGCGCCAAAGTTTCTTTGCTCGCCTGTGGTTTTTCCTCCGATTGCGCCACATTCGCCAACTCCTCCGTACTCTTCACCTTATATGAGATGTCAAAACTAGCCGGATTGATCGCCAAATAAATTTGCCCAATATAACTGCGCTCATCATAATCCGCCAAAGCATAGGCCTTAATGCACAGTTTACTCATGGCGGTCCCCGCTGGAAATGGTTGCTGCATAATCTTTTGTCTTTAGTTAAAAATGTTTACACTAAAGATATAACTATACATTTACAAAATCAACCTTAGCTGTATGTTTTTTTCTTTTCTTATTTTTGGGCCTCCGCTTTTATAAAAGGCGGCGGTTACTCCCTTCGGTCGTCGAACTGCGGCCTAAAGGCCTTGTTGTCGTTTTGGGGCTCGCAAGTATGCTTGGCCCTTCGTTTTTTCGCTACGCTCAAAAAACTTGGTCTGGCGCTTTGCGCCACCTTGCCACATCGGTTACTCCCTTTGGTCGTGGAACTACGCCCTAAAGGGCTTGTTGTGGCCGGGCGGGCTGCGCCCGCCTTCTGGACCAGAAATTTGCATTTTATGCTAAAATTTTCACCTATGAATTATTATGCTTTTCTTTTTCTCGCCTTCTTTTCTTTGGGCCTTTTTAGTTGCTCGGACCAACTAGCCCAAAGCTATACGGTAGCCGAACTCTTAGATAATCCTCAAAATCAGTTGCAGTTGCCCTTAGAGCAAAATCCCGACATTCTCTTTCTTTGTCAAGAACTAGATGAAACAGATATTACAGGCATTAGAACTCGTTTAGAGCGCCCCGGCCTTCATGCCTTAGAAGCTTCTTTTGGCCTTTATTTTTTGGGCCTAAAATACTTTCAACAAGATTCTTTTGATTTGGGCATAAATATTATGGAAAAAGTAGCGGACAATTACCTCAACCCGCTGGCCTTTACTCGCCTAATGTTGCTCCACAAAACCGATCCTAGCCGCTTTGCCCAATTGCCTGCGGGAGAGGGCCAGGGCTTTGAGCCCGATATCGAGAAAGCGCATTATTATTTGCATGCTGCACTCAATTCCGCCATCTTTATGATGGAACGCTTTAATGAGCGCGCCCCCGTAGATGATGTCAATCGCTATGCTCAGGGTTTTATCCAAATTTTGGAAGAAGGCGATAGTAGCCAACTCCGCGGCCTAGACCTAAAAGCTGCAGAAGCCAAAATGAAAGCCGAATTACCTCAATTAGAAGCTAAATTTGAAACCCTCTATCCTGCTCCACCCGCCAGCTAACTGCGGCCTTGGCCGCAGCTTTGTCGAGCTGGCCTAGCGATGTGGCGGGGTGGCCCAAAGGGCCAGACCCAGGCGGCAAAGCCGCCGCAGGGCCGAGCGAATAGCGAGCCCCAGAACGTAGCGCCGCAGCGAAGCTGCGGAGGCCCCAAAAAAATCATTAGAAAAATAGAAGCGTGAAGTACAACAAAACCACCTTAAAAAAACTAGAAGAACTGCTCAAGGCGGCAGATTATCGGATTCGGTATGAAAAGGGCCAATTTCAGTCGGGTTATTGTTTGGTCAAGCAACAACGACAAATTGTAATGAATAAATTTTATACGACCGAGGCGCGTATTCAGTCTTTGCTTGATATTTTGGGCCAGGTTGGTTTATCTGAGGGGATAGAGCTTTCGGGAAATTTACAAAAATTTTGGACCGAGTTACTGCCCATTTTAGCCCAACAAAGAGAACAAATAGAGGCCGCAAAAGAGCAGGAGAAAGCCCCCAGCGAAGTAGGCTAAATAGCGTAATTTTGGGCTGGGAGCATCCTCTTTTGGAAGGCTAAACGCTAGGCGGCTATTGGCCCAGGCAAAAAATGGTGTACTGAGAAAAGAAAGTGCCGTAGCGATAAAAATCAGCTGTCCCATAGCCTGCAAAAAGGCAAAAATGATGAGCAAAGCTCCTCCAATTAAAACAGCGATCCAAAGCCCCTGTCGATGCAAAAAAGACGACTTTGGGAAGGCTAATTCCATAGCTTGAGCCATCGTTCGGCTCAGCGCATCCAGGCAAGTAATCAAGGTGCTAAACATACAGATGAAGGCGGCCCAGCTCACCCAAACGGCAGCCCAAGGGCCCAACGCAGCTTCATAAACCTTGAGCAATTGCTGGGCAAAAGCGAGCGCCTTTTGAGGGAACGCGCTCCCCCCTAACAAAATAGCGCCCAAAGCCATAAAACAAAAGGCCAAAAAAATGCTCACCCCATAGCCCAATTGGAAGTCAAATTGGGCTTCTTTCCAGCCAAAATCAACTTGATTTTTCTTCTTTTCGAGCGTCCAAATCGATTGCCAGACCGAGAGGTCTAGGGGCGCGGGCATCCAGCCCACAAAGGCAATAATAAAAACTAAATGGCTAGCTTCTAAAGAGAAAAAAGGCATATAATCTATCTCTGGCAAAGGCTGAAAAAGCAAGCGCACAAGCGCCAAAAATGTTAGAATAGAGAGGGAAAAGACCATATACTTCATCAATTGGTCTAGCAGTTTATAGCGGCCTAATAAGAGAATAGCTGCGGCAAAAACTAAGAGCCCCGTCGACATATAGAGCGGTTGGTTCAGGCCCAGAATGGGGCCCGCCAAAGCGGCAGAGACAAAGCTAACTGCTGCTTGCACGCTAAACATAGTCCCTAAAGTAAGCCCAATAAAAAGTAAAAGCACCCATTGGCCCAGCTCCTGGTAGCCCTGTAGAAGCGTTTTTCCCGTTTTTTGGGCATAGCGCAGGGCAAATTCAAAAAAGGGATATTTGGCCAAATGCGCCAAGACGAGCAGCCAAAACAGTCCAAAACCATATTGTCCCCCCGCCTGAGTAGAAAGGACCAAATGCGAAACGCCAATGGCCGCTGCGGCAAAGAGCAAACCGGGGCCTAAGCGTGCCCAATGTTGAGATAGATTTTGCATAAAATAGAGCGGAATATCAAAATAAAGCTGGAAGATACTTATTTTTGACTGATTCAGACAAGCCTTTTATTCGCTAGACTCATGCAAGAGCTCAAAGAATTTCGTCGCTACTACAACAATCATCTGCATGCTGATTTGCAAGTATTTGAGCGGCAGCGCTGGGCCCTCATCATTAGCATTGGTTTAGCGATATTGACTGGATTGGGCTTGATCTTAGCTGTTTTGGCCTTCGAGCTTTTCCCCATTATTTTTCTGCTCATTTTGCCCTATTGGTTTATCTACAACTTTTTTCTGCGTTGGATCGATCGTTTCAAGGCCCGTTTTAAGCCCTTAGTCGTACAATCCATTTTACAATTTATTGATCCTCGTTTACGCTATTATCATAAGGATTTCATTCCCAAGGATAGTTTTAATCGAGCGCATATTTTTCCTTTTAATCCACATATTTATAGTGGAGAAGATTACATCATGGGAAAAATTGGAGAGGTGTATTTTGAGATGTGCGAGCTCAAAGTAATGCATAGTTCAGATGTGACAGACCGTTTGGAAACTTGGCTCAACGGGGTCTTTTTTCACACCAAATTCAACTTTAGGGCAGAGGGTCAGATGGTTATTATTCCTAGGGTTCAGGCCCAAAAATTCATTCGGACCTTCAAGCGGCTCACCCGTTATGGTGGTTATGAACTCAAGGATACGGGCAATCCCCGTTTTGATGAGGATTTTCTGGTCTATATTGACCGTAAAATGAAATATGAAGACATTTTGACGCCCGAGCTACTCAATACCCTCAACAGCTATCACGAACGTTCTGGCCAAGAGATTTACGCCTCTTTTATGGGTAGTCATTTTTATTTGGCTGTGGCCGAGCCCTATGAATTATTAGACGCGCATCTATTTAGCACCAACGTTGATTTTGAGCTGATTTCCGCCTATTATGAAGAGCTTTTTGTCTTTACCCAATTGGTAGAAGACTTTGATCTGCGTCACTAATTTTATTTTGGGGCTGCCCCGCCCTTCGGGCGGGTCGGGCTGTGCCGTGGCTCGCAAGTCTGCTCGGCCCTGCGCGGGCTACGCCCGCTAGGTCTGCGGCTTCGCCACACCACTTTCCATCCCTCATCCGATGCAGGCTAAAGCCTGCATAAAAGCGGAGAGGCTATCGCCTCTTTTTATTATGGCGGCTTTGCCGCCTATTTGGACCCAAAAGCGCCTTTCTTAATTAAAAGAAAGGCGCTTTTTATCTAAAACTTCTCGGTCAATTATTTTTTGGCCCCTCCCCCACCGAAGAGGTCTACATTAGGTTGGTGTTCTCCGACTTGATAGGGATTTGCACCACGTAGAGCGGGTTTGCTATCACAGGTTTCATTGAGAAAAATAAACTCATTAACTGCGGGCTCTTCTCCTTCTTCTAAGCGGTTTCGCTTATATAGCTTAGATAATTTAATTCCATAAAGCTGAGAGATCGTGTACATACTCTCTCCTTCATTTACTTTATGTGGGCCTTGCTCATCCTCCACCATATTTCCTTTAGCCTCTAAGTAAATGTAGCAATTGGGGGGTAAATTATCTTCTTCCCCCATAGAAAGATCGTTGTAACGGCGCAAATTCTTGAGCTCCACCTGATGTTCTTCAGCAATATCATCTAAGGTCAAACCTTCTCGTAGCGTGGTGGCTCTGCGACTATTCTTATAGAATATCCCCCTTTGATTATGATGTTGAGTAGGGAAAATAACCAATTGTTTTTTCATCCCCGTTTCTGGATCAAAGAAATCGCGGAAAGGGTCAAGGGTAAGCATTTGGCGTTGGATGCTGCTCACGGTATTCAACTCCACTTGCAGTTCTTCAATCACCAGTTTTTGGTCTTCTAAAGCAGTACCAACATAGTTAATCTTTCCATTTAGGCGATCATCTCGCTGCGCCATTTGGTTCAACTGGCGATTCATCTCCTTTAGCTCTATTTGCAACTCTACTTGATGGGCTAAGGCTTGCTGCAAACTGTTTTCCAAGCGTTCTACTCGGTTGCGGACCGTAGAAAGGTCTTCTCCCATATCGAGATTAGGGTCAGCTCGGTAGGCATTTAAATCTGTATTAGAAGGAAGTTGATACTGTGTAGAGACTCTATCATATTGGGCTAAATCAAATTTTTCAATTACATCAATCAGCTTGTGGGCATAATTAACATCTGTGGCGTAGTTTGCTTTTTTTAGGCCTCTGGCCCAAAAGCGATAATCCATATTTCTGGCGGCAAAAAGGTCTCGATAAGGTTTGCGAGAGTACAAAAAGTTAGTGTGATCCTTATATGATTCTTCTACAGTTTCATAAGAGCGGAAACAAGCCATTTCTTTTCGTTCTGTACCGTATGCTGTTTGTTCTAGTGTTTGCTTATAGTAGGTATCACTAGACCAATCTTTGCCACATTTAATTCCAAAGTGATTATTAGCTTGATTAGCGAGTTCACTACGACCATAATTAGATTCCAACATCCCTTGGGCCAAAGTAATACTAGCTGGAATACCACTTCGATTCATTTCCTCTATGGCAATAGCTAAATAACTACGGATATAAGCTTGGGCTTTTAAGTTTTCCTCTTCTTGTAACTCTAGAGGCCAAAAAGGATCATGCCCATCTGCCGCAAAGAGTTGTGAGGCTGCGCAGAGCAAGCCTAAACCAAATAATAGGGGTCTAAAAATCATATATAAAACTTTAAGAAAGAGCCTGTCTTATAAACGAACAAAACCCTCTCTAGCGTTAAAGAGTAAGTCAATCACTTGATAGTGAATGTGGTCTTGCGGTAAATGGTAGTTGATTTTTCTGTCTGGACCTCGTAAAAGTAGCATTTTTTTGCTGCTTCTTAAAAATATAGTTAGTTTAATTTTAGTCACTTAGCTTTAGCAAAGAGGATTTTCCGCTTCAAAATTTTTTGTTAAATTTGGTATAAGCTTTGCCCAATGGAGGGCACACTATAAAACTTTTAGATTATGCAGTACATCCAAATTTTCTTTTTCTTTTTTGTGGCCCAGATGGCGCTACAAGCGCAAACTGCAGAACAACTTGAATTTAAAATCAATTTAGCTCAAAAAACAATTGAGGTTATTGATAAAGGGAGTAAACAGCTACTCAATGATAAACTAGAGCTCATCTCTGCTCAAATTGACATTTTTGATGCTAGTGGAGAATATGCTGGCTCTATAGAAGTAAAAAGCTGGAGTATTCCCGTTGATGAATTTGCACCTAATGAGCAACTTAAGATTAGTCAGGCAAAAATTAAAGTCAAAGATTCTGCTAAAACCTTAGCGATTAGTAATGTGCCATTAAGCCGGTAATCTTGACTAATTAGAGAATAGCAAAATGCGTTGTACAGAGTTGTATGACGCATTTTTTATGGGCCAAAACAACTTTTGGATAAAATAATCTATTGGCCCAGCGCTGCGGAGGGGTGGCCGAAGGCCAGACCCAGCGGGCAAAGCCCGCGCAGGGCCGAGCAGACTTGCGAGCCCCGTAGCATAGCGGCGGCCGACCTAGCCGAAGGCTAGCCGGCCGCGGGCCCCAAAACACATATATCAGCATAAAAAAAGCCCCTATCTGAAGATAGGAGCTACTATTATTTCGGTTTGTTCAGCAATTTAGTGGTTGAACATATTGTCTTTGCTCTTAGGAGTAGGAGCTGCTTCGCGCTTTACTTCACCAAAGATTTTCAAGCGAGTAGTACTTTCATTTTTGGCATTGGTGGTCAACGTAACGTATTTAGTAAAAGGACCTTGGCGATTGGTGTCATACTTTACCTTGATCTCTGCACTTTCACCAGGCATAATAGGCTCTTTGGGATAAGTAGGCACTGTACAGCCACAACTTCCTTTAGCTTGGCTAATAATCAAAGGAGCATTACCAGAGTTGGTAAACTTGAATAGGCGGACACCATTGGCACCTTTCTCGATGCTGCCATAATTAACTTCTTTAGTCTCGAAATCAATGTTTTGTGCAAATGAGCTAGTAGCAAATAGAGCAACAAAGGCGAGACAAGCGAATAAGGTCTTCATATAATTCTTGATTTTAATTTAAGATGAGCAGATTGTTCTATACAATAGTAGGCTTTTTTTTACAATTTTGAAAACTCCAGTAACTAAAAGTTTAGTTAATGGCTCAAAAAACTATAATAGCCATTGATTGCTAGCATTTTCAACTGCCATGCCAAAGCCTTTTTTTTTGTAAACTCATTATTAAACTTGTTGTTTGGATAAGTGAAAAATACGAGGGAATAGGGAGCAGCCTCCTTTTTTTTGTATTTTAAGGGCCAAACAACATCTTAATGCAGTAATCCTATTTTTGGGCAAATACAGCCTTTTGGATATCAAAAAAAGCAAAAACTACATTTAACAGCGGTAGTCATTTTGCTTGATTCTAGGATAGTAAATAGACAACTATATATGACTGAAGTTCATTTGAAAACACCCCCTAGCAAAGAATTTTTAGAAGAGGCCTTACAAGATTTCCGCTTGGCTTGTATGAGTCGAGAAGCCAGCCTTAACGGCCGCCGCGAAGTCCTTTCGGGCAAAGCCAAGTTTGGTATTTTTGGTGCGGGTAAAGAGCTAGCTCAATTAGCTATGGCTCGAGTTTTCCAGAAAGGAGATTTTCGTTCGGGTTATTACCGAGATCAAACCTTTGTATTGGCTACAGGTTTGGCCAATGTAGAACAGCTTTATGCTCAGCTTTACGCAGATCCTGAAAATGACCCTTTTTCTGCTGGTCGACAAATGAACTCACATTTTGCCTCTCCATTAATCAATGCCCAGGGCGAATGGCTTAATCATACCGCACTCAAAAATATTAGTGCTGATATTTCGCCTACAGGCGGCCAAATGGCTAGAGCCTTAGGTTTGGCCTTAGCCTCTAAGAAATATCGCGAATGCGCCGATCAGATTGGCGATTTGGCCAATAATTTCTCGGTCAATGGAAATGAGGTCAGCTTTTGTACTATTGGCGATGCCTCTACCTCTGAAGGCGTTTTTTGGGAAACCCTAAATGCTGCTGGTGTGCAGCAACTTCCCTTAGCTGTTTTTGTTTGGGATGACGGCTATGGTATTTCGGTGCCTAGAGAGTACCAAACGACTAAAGGCAGTATTTCTAAGGCCCTAAAGGGCTTTCATCCAACAGAAGAGGAGCAAAATGGGGTACGCATTGTAAAAGTAAAGGGCTGGGATTATTTGGGCATGCGCCAGGCTTTTGCCGAAGCGATTGCCCTTTGCCGTCAGGCACATAGCCCCTGCCTCATCCATGTAGAAGAATGTACACAGCCCCAAGGACACTCTACTTCAGGCTCTCATGAGCGCTATAAAAACGAGGATCGCCTAAATTGGGAAAAAGAGCAGGATGGCATTGAGAAATTGCAGGCTTGGTTGATCGAAATGGGCGTAGCTACGGCAGAAGAATTGAAGACTATTCGCAAGGAGATTAAGAAAGAAGTGAAAGCCGCGATTCGCAAGGCTTGGAACAACTTTAATGCTCCTATTCAACAAGAGCTTAAACAAACCCAAGAGCTCCTGCGCCAAGCTGCCGATTCTGCCAACCAAAAAGCCAAAATCGAGGCGCTAGCTAATGCTTTGGGATCAGCCTATAATCCCGTTCGCAAAGATATGTTGCAGGCTATGCGCAAAGCACTCCGCCTAATGCGTGGCGAGCAATCTACTGCCAAAAGTAACCTCGCTCAAGCTTTAGAGGAAAAAATAGCCCTACAAAACAAACGTTATACCTCTAAGCTCTATAGTGAAGGGCCAAAATCAGCCCTTAAGCAAATGGGCATACCCGCTCAATACGAAGAAAATGCCGAGCTCAAAAGTGGTTATGAGATTCTCAATGCCTGCTTTGATTTACACCTTCAAAATAACCCCCAATTCTTTGCTTTTGGTGAAGATGTGGGCCAAATTGGCGATGTAAACCAAGGCTTCATGAATATGCAAGAGAAATATGGAGAAGCCCGGGTTTTTGATACAGGTATCCGCGAATGGACCATTATCGGTCAAGCAATTGGTATGGCGATGCGTGGCCTCCGCCCCTTAGCAGAAATCCAATATCTCGATTACCTCATTTATGCCATTTCTGCCCTTTCTGATGATTTGGCTACCCTACAATATCGCTCTAATGGGCAACAAAAAGCCCCCGCAATCATTCGTACTCGTGGCCACCGCCTAGAAGGTATCTGGCACTCTGGCTCACCTATCGGCTTATTGCTCAATAGCCTCAGAGGAATCTATATTCTTACGCCCCGCAATATGACGCAGGCCGTAGGTTTTTACAATACAATGCTCGATAGCGATGACCCCTGCCTAATGATCGAATGCCTCAATGGCTATCGCCTCAAGGAGAAAATGCCAAGCAATTTGGCCGAATTTAAACTACCTTTGGGCATTCCTGAGGTCCTTGAAACAGGCCAAGATGTTACACTGCTTACCTACGGTTCTTCGGTTCGCATTGCAGAAGAAGCCATAGAGGAACTCAAAGAAATAGGAATTTCTGTGGAACTAATTGATGCCCAAACTTTACTTCCTTTCGACATTAACCATATAGTTGCCGAATCGGTAAAGAAAACTAACCGCCTAGTTATTCTAGATGAAGATCTTCCTGGTGGAGCTTCTGCTTATTTGCTACAACAGCTTATGGTAGAGCAAAAAGCTTATTATCACTTAGACTCAGAACCCCTTACAATTAGCGCTAAAGCAGTACGCCCTGGCTACGGCTCTGATGCCGACTATAGTATCAAGCCCTCAACAGATGATGTGATAGAACAAATTTATGCCTTAATGCGCGAGGCCCGCCCAAAAGAATTCCCCCCTATTTATTAAATCAAAAGTCTTTTGCTTAAAGCAAGGCAGGAAGAGCAACTAGAATTGTTCTTCCTGTTTTTATTTTGGGGCTGCCCCGCCCGTTGGGCGGGTCGGGCTGTCTCGCAGCTCGCTGTTCGCTCGGCCCTGCAGGCTTTTTCGCTAAGCTTCAAAAGCCTTGGGTCTGCCGCCTTCGGCGGCCCTGCTGCCCATCCCTCAGCCAAGGCGCTATGCGCCTTTTCGGCGGCAAAGCCGCCTGTAGATCGCAGAAAAAAGGGTCCACTTCCTAAGAAGTGAACCCTTATATAGTTGTTACGTAGCCAGAATTATGTCTACTTTTCTTTCACGATCATATCGTCATAGATACGGAGACCCGTACCCGCAGGAATACGTTTACCAACAATTACGTTCTCCTTCAACCCTTTAAGGTTATCGCTAGAAGCCGAAATAGCCGCTGTACTCAATACCTTTGTGGTTTCTTGGAAAGATGCAGCTGAAATCCAGCTGTCAGTACCCAATGAAGATTTAGTAATCCCTTGTAAAACAGGCTTAGAAGTAGCTGCAATAGAAGGACGAGCCGACATGATTTTCTTGTCATCACGACGAAGAGCCGAGTTTTCCTCCCGCAATTGACGTTCAGTAATGAACTGCCCAGCAAAATACTTACTAGATTCCCCAGCGTCCTCAACTAAGAGCTTATCATAAATGCGGTCGTTCTCTTCCAAAAAGTCAAACTTGTTCACAGCTTCTTTTTCCAAGAACTTAGTATCTCCTGCATCCATAATTTGGACCTTACGCATCATTTGGCGAACGATTACTTCAATGTGCTTATCGTTAATCGTAATCCCCTGCGCACGATATACCTCTTGGATACCATTGAGCACGTACTGTTGTACCGCTCCAGTTCCCATAATAGAGAGAATATCTTGTGGAGATGTAGCTCCGTTAGAGAGTTGCGTACCTGCACGAACAAAGTCACCTTCTTGTACAAGGATGTGCTTAGATAAACCAATGAGGTAGCGACGTTTCTGACCATCTTTGGCCTCTACAATCACCTCACGGTTACCCCGCTTGATTCGTCCATAGCTTACAATACCATCAATCTCAGCAACAACAGCAGGATTAGAAGGACGACGAGCTTCAAAAAGCTCTGTTACACGAGGAAGACCCCCGGTAATATCCTGGATCTTACCCATTGTACGAGGAATCTTCACCAATGTTGTACCCTTGGTCACTTCCTGCTCGTCATTTACACTAATGTAAGCGCCTACAGGAATAGAGTAAGCACGAAGCACCTCTCCCTTGTTGTCTATTACCTTGATAGTAGGTACTTGTTTTTTATTCTTAGACTCTACAACTACCTTTTGCTCGAAACCTGTTTGTTCGTCACGCTCAATACGATAGGTAAAGCCTTCCTCAATGTTTTCAAATTCTAGTGTACCGTCAAATTCAGTAATAATTGAGGCGTTATAGGCATCCCATTCAGAGATTTTATCTCCTTTTTTGATTTCTTGGCCATCTTTCACAAAGAGAGCAGAACCATACATCAAGTGAGCTGTAGAAAGTACGCGGTTCGTTTTATCGTCAATGATACGAAGTTCACCAGTACGAGAAATTACAATATCGCGTTTTTCATCCTTCTCCTTATCATAAAGTTCAACAGTGGTTACAGAGTCAAACTCTAGACGACCATCAAATTTAGAACGAAGTTCAGATTCTTCTGCAGTATATGAAGCCACACCCCCTACGTGGAAGGTACGTAGTGTGAGCTGAGTACCAGGTTCACCAATAGATTGGGCAGCAATAATACCAACCGCATCACCTTGTTCCGAAGCACGTCCTGTAGCAGTATTTTTACCATAACACATAGCACAACAACCACGACGAGCTTCACAGGTAAGTACCGAGCGAACTTCTACAGTTTCTACCTCTGCTTCTTCAATTTCCTTAGCCAATTCAGGAGTAATCACTTCTTCTGCCGAAGCAATTAGCTCTTCTGTTTCGGGGTGGAAAATGTCATAAAGTGGGAAACGACCTTCAATCCGCTCAGAAAGTGGTTGAACAATCTTATCATTTTCAATCAAAGCAGTCACCTCAACACCTCGGAGTGTTCCACAATCATAAATATTAACAACTACATCTTGAGCAACATCTACAAGACGACGGGTCAAATAACCTGCATCCGCTGTCTTAAGGGCCGTATCCGCCAAACCTTTACGAGCACCGTGAGTAGAGATAAAGTACTCTAGTACCGAAAGTCCTGCTACAAAGTTTGAAAGAATCGGGTTTTCGATAATCGCCCCTCCAGTATCACCAGATTTACGAGGCTTGGCCATTAGACCACGAAGACCACAAAGCTGCTTAATCTGTTGTTTAGAACCACGAGCTCCAGAATCAAGCATCATGTATACTGAGTTAAACCCTTGCTTGTGTTCTGCCATCTCCTTCATCAAAGTGTTGGTGATGTAGTTATCCGCCTGGGTCCATTCATCAATAATCTGGTTATAGCGCTCGTTATTGGTAATCAATCCCATGTTGTAGTTATCCCAAATTCCATCCACTACTTCATGAGCAGCTTGCAAGCGTTCGGCACGAACAGTAGGCGTGATCAAATCGGGAAGGTTAAAAGACAAACCACCACGATAAGCCCAATAGAATCCCATATCCTTAATATCATCCAAGAACTTAGCAGCCGTAGGCACATTTGTTCTTTTCAAAATACCTGCAATTACACGCTTAAGGTTTTTCTTAGAAAGTAGCTCATCCATATAAGGCAAGCTCTTAGGACGAACTTGATTGAAGAGTACGCGACCAGTTGTCGTCTCTGTAAGACGAATCACCAAATTACCTTCGTCATCCTCTACAGGAACACGAACTTTGATGATAGCGTGTAGGTCCAAACGACCTTCATTGTAAGCAATAATTACCTCTTCTGGAGAATAAAATCTACTCCCTTCCCCTTTTACAGGGTTTTCTGGAATATGCTTACGCTCTTTAGTAATATAATAGAGGCCCAAAACCATATCCTGAGAAGGTAGCGTAATCGGCGTACCGTTCTGAGGGTTGAGCATATTGTGTGCAGAAAGCATCAAAATTTGGGCTTCCAAAATGGCTTGATTGCTCAAAGGTACGTGTACCGCCATTTGGTCACCATCAAAATCCGCATTAAATGCCGAACATACAAGAGGATGAAGTTGAATCGCTTTTCCTTCAATTAGTGTAGGCTGAAACGACTGGATAGACAAACGGTGAAGTGTAGGAGCACGGTTGAGAAGAACTGGATGCCCTTTAAGCACATTCTCCAAAATATCCCAAATGATAGGATCTTTACGATCAACCAATTTCTTGGCTGATTTTACTGTTTTCACGATGCCTCGCTCAATCAATTTGCGAATCACAAATGGCTTAAAGAGCTCAGCAGCCATATTTTTAGGCAATCCACACTCATGCAATTTGAGTGTTGGCCCTACTACGATAACCGAACGACCAGAATAGTCAACACGCTTACCCAGAAGGTTCTGACGGAAACGTCCTTGCTTTCCTTTGAGTACATCACTCAATGACTTGAGGGCGCGACCACCTTCTGCCTTAACGGCATTAGACTTACGAGAGTTATCGAAGAGAGAATCCACAGCCTCTTGCAACATCCGCTTCTCATTACGAAGAATTACCTCCGGCGCCTTAATTTCAAGTAGACGCTTCAAGCGGTTGTTACGAATGATCACACGACGATAAAGGTCATTGAGATCTGAAGAAGCAAAACGACCACCATCTAGAGGCACTAGAGGACGGAGTTCTGGTGGAATAACGGGCAGATAGTCAATAACCATCCACTCCGGCTTGTTTTCAATATTTTTTTGGCCCTCACGGAAAGCTTCTACAACGCGAAGACGCTTAAGCGCTTCTGATTTACGCTGCTGAGAGTTTTCTGTAGCGGCTTTATGACGTAGATCATATGATAATTTCTCCAAATCTACACGAGAAAGAAGATGACGAACTCCTTCTGCCCCCATTTTAGCGATGAACTTATTGGGATCATCATCGGGCAACATCTGGTTTTCGCGAGGAAGTGACTCCAAAATATCAAGATACTCTTCTTCAGTAAGAAGATCTCTTTGTTCACTACCTGTAATTCCTCTTTCGGCTACAGCGCCGGGCTGGATCACCACATAGCGCTCATAGTAAATAATAGACTCTAGTTTCTTAGAAGAGAAACCGAGTAGATAACCAATTTTATTGGGCAAAGACTTAAAGTACCAGATATGCACCACAGGAACAACTAGGCGAATATGGCCCATGCGTTCGCGGCGTACTTTCTTTTCCGTCACTTCTACTCCACAGCGGTCACAAACGATTCCCTTATAACGAATACGCTTATATTTTCCACAAAAACATTCATAATCCTTGACAGGGCCAAAGATACGTTCGCAGAAAAGACCATCGCGCTCGGGCTTATACGAGCGGTAGTTGATGGTTTCTGGCTTGAGGACTTCACCGTAAGAGCGCTCCAAAATCAAATCTGGAGAAGCCAAACTTAGCGTGATGCTATCGAAGTCGTTTTTAATTTTGTTGGTACTATTTTTCTTAAATGGCATAAGAAGACAAATTTAGGCTGGCCAGGGGCCAGCAAGAGGCATTTAATAGGATAGACTTTTATATTCTTTTGGGGCCTCCGCCTCGCTTTGCTCGTCGGCGCTATGTTGCGGGGCTCGCAGGTCTGCTCGGCCCTGCGCCGCTAAAGCGGCTGGGTCGGCGGCTTTGCCGCCCCCCTTCACAGCGCTAGGCCAAGGGGCTTCTGGCCCATTAGCTAGCTAAAACAAGGAGTTGCGATTAAAAGAAGATAAAAGCAAGGCTCTGCTTTTCATGAGGAGGCCGGGCGAGGCACAGCCGAGCTGGGCCGTTGTTTGGCCCTGGCCTAGCGATGCGCAGCAGTGGCCAGAGGCCAGACCGAGGCCACAGGCCGAAGGGCCGAGCGAACAGCGAGCTGCGAAGCGTAGCGCCTGCCCGTCTTGGCCAAAGGCCAAGTTGGGCAGGAGGCCCCAAATAAAAAGCAGAGTGAACAAAAAGGAAGGCTTAGTCAAATTTGACTTCTAGGGCCAAACCTCTAAGTTCGTGTACCAGTACATTGAATGATTCCGGAATACCGGGAGTAGGTAAATTATCGCCTTTAACGATCGTTTCGTAAGCTTTGGCACGTCCGATAATATCGTCAGATTTGATCGTCAAGATTTCTTGTAGGATATGCGAGGCGCCGAATGCTTCTAGGGCCCAAACCTCCATTTCACCAAAACGCTGACCACCAAACTGGGCTTTACCACCGAGGGGCTGTTGCGTAATGAGTGAGTAAGGACCGATAGAACGGGCGTGCATCTTATCGTCTACCATGTGAGAAAGTTTCAACATATAGATGACACCGACAGTTGCTTTTTGGTGGAAGCGGTCGCCAGTTTCTCCGTCATAGAGATAAGTTTCGCCATAGCTAGGCAAGCCAGCCTTTTGTACATATTCCTCAATTTGGTGCACCTTAGCCTCATCAAATACAGGAGTAGCAAAAGTCATATTGAGTTTTTCGCCAGCCCAACCTAAAACAGTTTCAAAGATCTGTCCGAGATTCATACGAGAGGGTACCCCTAGTGGGTTAAGGACGATGTCCATGGGTGTTCCATCTTCGAGGAAAGGCATATCTTCATCCCGAACGATACGGGCCACAATACCTTTATTACCGTGACGACCGGCCAATTTATCCCCTACTTTCAGCTTACGCTTTTTGGCCATATAAACTTTAGCCAATTTGAGGACACCAGCGGGTAATTCGTCACCAATATTGATTGCAAACTTCTTACGCTTATACACACTAATCTTTTTATTAAGCTTAATGGTATAATTGTGTAAAAGCGTGCGAACCTGTTTGTTTACGGTATCGTCTTCTGTCCAGTTAGAATAGTCTACGGCGCTATAATCGATATCCTTAAGTGCTCTTTGAGTAAAAGGGGCGCCTTGAGGAATAAGCAATTCAGCATAGATACTACGTACACCAGCAGAATTTTGACCTTCTAGGACCTCCATCAATTTCTCAACGAGAACTTGTGTATGATCTTTAATCTCTTGGCTATGCTCCTGCTCTAGTTTGTCGAGCATTTGCTTGTCCTTTGCCTTTTGGACCTTATCCTTTTTGGCGCGGACAAAAAGGCGCGAGCCGATGATCACTCCTTTAGCAGAGGGCGACATTTTAAGCGAGGCATCTTTTACATCGCCAGCTTTATCGCCAAAAATTGCGCGAAGCAACTTTTCTTCTGGAGTGGGGTCAGATTCTCCTTTAGGCGTAATTTTACCAATAATGATATCGCCATCGCGAACCCATGCGCCAGTGCGCACGATACCATTTTCGTCCAAGTCTTTAGTGGCCTCTTCAGAAACGTTGGGGATATCGTTGGTAAATTCTTCTTCACCTAGTTTAGTATCGCGGACATCTAATTCGAACTCCTCGATATGAAGAGAAGTAAAGATATCTTCACGAACTACACGTTGAGAGAGTACGATTGCATCCTCAAAGTTATAGCCTTTCCAGGGCATAAAGGCCACCTTAAGGTTTTGGCCGAGGGCGAGTTCGCCATTATCGGTAGCATAACCTTCACAAAGAATTTTGCCTTTGTGGACCTTTTCGCCTTTGCGGACGATAGGTTTGATATTGATACAAGTACTTTGGTTAGTTCTGCGGAACTTCACCAAGTTATAAGTTGTCAAATCGTCATCGAAAGAAGTGAGACGTTGCTCATCGGTTCTGTCGTATCGGATAACAATTTTGCGTGCATCTACATATTCGACTACTCCTGATCCTTCTGCATTGATAAGCATACGAGAATCTTGGGCTACCTTAGCTTCTAGGCCAGTTCCTACGGTAGGAGCAGAAGGACGAAGAAGAGGCACTGCTTGGCGCTGCATGTTAGAGCCCATGAGTGCACGGTTCGCATCATCATGAGAGAGGAAAGGAATCATAGAGGCAGACACCCCTACAATTTGGTTAGGAGCGATATCGATAAATTCGATTTCGTCTTCATTAGGATCAAGAACGGGGAAATCGCCATGGTTACGGCATTTCACGCGATCTGTATCGAAAACCCCTTTCTTGTTAATAGCTGTATTGGCCTGGGCGATCGTTTTAAAATCCTCTTCTTCTGCAGAGAGATAAACAGGATCATTTTTGAGATCGACCTTACCTCCTTTAGCTACGCTACGGTAGGGCGTTTCGATAAAGCCCATTTTATTGATCTTGGCGTGTACACATAGTGTAGAGATCAGACCAATGTTAGGACCTTCAGGAGTTTCAATAGTACAAAGGCGGCCATAGTGAGAGTAGTGAACGTCACGTACCTCAAAACCTGCTCTTTCTCTAGAGAGACCACCTGGACCGAGTGCAGAAATTCTACGTTTGTGTGTAATTTCTGAAAGCGGGTTAGTTTGGTCGAGGAACTGAGAAAGTTGGCTAGTACCAAAGAAAGAGTTGATTACAGAAGAAAGCGTTCTTGCGTTGATGAGATCTACGGGAGTAAACACTTCATTATCACGAACATTCATTCTTTCACGAATCGTGCGAGCCATACGGGCCAAACCTACACCAAACTGGGCATAGAGCTGTTCGCCTACGGTACGGACACGACGATTGCTGAGGTGGTCGATATCATCGATCTCAGCTTTTTGGTTGATCAACTTTACTAGATACTTAACGATAGCGATAATATCCTCTTTTGTAAGGACAGAAGTATCGTTACTTTCATCAAGTTCTAGTTTGCGGTTAATTTTGTATCGACCGACTTCACCGAGGCTATAGCGCTTATCAGAGAAGAAGAGTTTGTCGATAATACCGCGAGCAGTTTCGTCATCGGGTGGATCGGATCCACGCAATTGGCGATAAATATGTTGAACGGCTTCGATTTCAGAGTTAGAAGTATCTTTTTGGAGGGTATTGTAGATAATGCTATAATCATCCTCTACATTTTCTCTTTGAAGAATTACTTTATCTACTCCGATATCGATAACCTCTTGAATATTATCTTCATCAAGAATTACATCACGTTCGAGGATTACCTCATTACGTTCAATAGACACTACCTCGCCAGTATCTTCATCTACGAAGTCTTCGACCCAAGAGCGAAGTACGCGAGCAGCGAGTTTACGGCCTAGATGTTGTTCTAGTGCTTCCTGAGTAGCTTCTACTTCATCGGCAAGGCCAAAGAGGCCAAGAATATCACGGTCTCCGTCGTATCCGATGGCACGAAGAAGAGTAGTAACAGGAAACTTCTTTTTACGGT
>Ga0193958_1000091_pt1 | contig 41906 bp, 45 predicted proteins | sample FB_1_MG_FD_140320 | JGI IMG/M metagenome (GOLD analysis project Ga0193958, IMG submission 140320) | Microbial mat bacterial communities from the Broadkill River, Lewes, Delaware, United States - FB_1_MG | ecosystem: Environmental > Aquatic > Freshwater > River > Microbial mats | place: USA... | reverse complement strand
CAGGTTTTATTTTCGTTTCTTCCATTATTTGTTACCTTTGTATAAATATGGCTGTACAAAGATGCATCAACTTCATGAGGTCGTGCGTTATCTGATATATTTAATTCAATAAATGTATCAATTAGAAGTTTCTTATTATAAAAAGCTGATAGATTTTTTATTAGTTTCTTTCTTGGTTGTACAAAACAACCTCTAAGAAATTTTTTAAATCCTAAACTTACTGATTTATTTAAATCTTTTTTGATATAAATAACAGCAGAATCCACTTTTGGTGGAGGACTAAAACTTTCAGGAGGAACAACTATAATAGTTTTTGCCTCTTTAGAAACTAATTGTGTTATTACACCTAATGAAGAATATTCTTTATCTCCACAAGATGCAGTAAATTTATCTGCAACTTCTTTTTGAACCATAACGATGATATGCTCACAATTAATATCTTCGAATGCATTCAATATAATATTTGTTGCTATATAGTAAGGTAAATTTGCAATCATGTCATATTTATTACTATATAGTGAATCTTTTTGAGTCCATTTTTCTAGTACATCACCTAAAATGATGTCTAATTTTTTGGATTCTAATTCATTTTGAAACTCTTTTTGCAATATAGAGTATAAATCTCTATCTACCTCGTAGGCTGTTACATCTTTGCACTTGACAAGTTTCTTTGTCAAATCACCTAAGCCAGGCCCGATCTCCACGATATGATTATCGTTATGGGGCATCGATTGGATGATCTCTATTAGTACTGAATCGTCTTTTAAGAAATTTTGACCAAATCTCTTTTTTGCTTTTATATTTGTCATATTGGTCTAAAGTCTATCAGAACTTTACTTATAGTAAGATAAGAAATTTAATTTAAGATTGTTCCACATAGAACAATTTGAATATTTTTGTTAAAATACTTGATGTTTATAATCGATTGGATATAATTAAGAATATATAATAATAGGAAAATTAATGAGTTATTTTGCAAAAAGAATTATACCTTGCTTAGATGTTGATAATGGAAGAGTTGTAAAAGGTGTTAACTTTGTAGGACTAAGAGATGCAGGTGATCCTGTAGAAGTTGCTAAAAGGTATAATATTGAAGGTGCTGATGAGATTACTTTTTTAGATATTGGAGCGTCACATGAAGGTAGAGATACTATCGTAGATGTTGTTAAAAAAGTAGCACAAGAAGTTTTTATTCCATTGACTGTTGGTGGTGGTATAAGAAAATTAGATGATATTTACAATTTATTAAATGTAGGTTGTGATAAAGTAAGTGTTAATTCTAGTGCTGTTACAAATCCAGATTTTATTAATCAAGCTGCTAAACGTTTTGGTAGCCAATGTATTGTAGTTGCTATTGATGTAAAAAGAGTTGCAGATGGTTCTTATCATGTTTTTGTAAAAGGTGGTAGAGAAGATACAGGAATGGATGCATTACAATGGGCTAAAGAGGTTTATGATAGAGGTGCTGGAGAAATACTTCTTACATCTATGGATGCCGATGGAACTAAAGCTGGATTTGAAACTAATATTACCGGACAAATTAGTAAGTTAGTAGATATCCCTGTGATTGCTTCAGGAGGTGCAGGGACTATGGATCATATGAAAGATGCCTTTTTATGTGGTGCAGAAGCTGCCCTTGCTGCATCTATATTTCATTTTAGAGAGATTGATATTATGGATTTGAAAAGATATTTAGCATCAAATAATATACCTGTAAGATTATAAAATGAGAAGTTTTCTATTTAGTAGTTTTGTAATTATTCCAAGTATTTTGTGTTCTTATGAATTGGAATTTAATAAATCATTTTATAAAAGTATAGAAAATGATAATGTGCATACAAATTTAACTATTAGTGTAGATTCTAAAGAGATAGATTTTATAAATGAAAAAGTAGAATTTTTTCAAGATTTTATAGAAGAGGATAAATCAGTACTGAAAAAAAATGGTAGTTATAATTTGATGCCAACTTATAACTACAAAAATAATACTAAACACTTTACTGGATATAAAGGAACTTTGACTTATAGTTTAGAGACTCCAAAATATGAAAAACTAAATCAATTTATGACACAAATTATTGATATTAAAAATAATATGAATCTAAATAATGTAAAATTATCTATTTCAAATATCGAATGGATAGTTAGTAAAGAGCTTTATACAAAAAATATTGATTTGATGAGAATAGATTCAATATCTTGGATAAAAGATTATGCAAAAAACTTACCTGATAGTTGTGATGTTAAAGCTATATCTATAAATGAAGGATACAGTTACTCTAATCAAAGACATAATAAAAATGTAATGATGGAAAGTCGAGCATCAATGAATATCATCCCTTCTCAATCAAAACAATCAATAGTTTTAAATACAAATTACAAGTTAGAATGTAAATAACATTTAGTTAATTAGAAAATATAAAAGGAAAAATATGATAGTTTGCGCAGGTAAAAATGAAACATTTCCATTTGCTACGACAATAGGTGTGGGATTAATTGAAAGTGCAATGAATCTTACAAGATTATGTATGTTTGACAAACCAGACTATATTTTATTTATTGGGAGTGCTGGAAGCTATGGAAATCATAATATATTTGATATTGTAGAATCATCAAATGCATCGAATTTGGAACTTTCATTTTTAGAGAATAATGCGTATACTCCTATTGATAACGTTCTTAAATGCGAAGATGAAAAATTTAAAAGTGATACAATTGTAAATTCATCTAATTATATTACTACGAATGAAAATTTAGGAAAAGAGTATTTACAATATGGTGTTGGTATTGAAAATATGGAATTTTATTCTGTAGTGAAAATTGCACAAGAATTTGAAATAGATATAAAAGGGATTTTTGTTGTAACTAACTACACAAATAAAGATGCTCATAAAGACTTTATATCAAATCATGAAGTAGCGATGGATAAATTGGTAAGAGAATTAGAGATAAGAAAAATAATTGTTCCACGTGGAACAGCATCAGAAAAAAAGTGAATAGATTCATTTTTTTAGTTGAGGAAAATTAAGCTATATTCAGAAAATGAATTAGCTTGTTAGAGGAACTTTATATACAAGATCAATAGGATCTTGATTAGAATAGAAAAGGAAATATCATAAAAACAATTTACGATTATACGTTAAAAGAGTTACAAGAAAATATAAAACCAAGTTTTAGGGCTAAACAAATTTATAACTGGATATATAAAAAGTATGCAACTTCATACGAAGATATGAAAAATATTCCAAAAGATCTTAAGGTTAATTTAGAAGAAAATTATCCAATAGATATTTGCAAAATTATTAGAATTGAAGAAAGCACTGATGGAACAAAAAAATATCTTTTCCAATATAAAGATGGTAAAACTGCAGAAGCAGTTTTATTACTTATGAAAGGTAAACAAAAAGATGAAGATGGAAATATAATTAAAAGTGAAAAATATACTTTTTGTGTTTCTAGTCAAGTTGGTTGTAAAGTTGGCTGTACATTTTGCTTAACTGCAAAAGGCGGTTTTGTTAGAGACTTAACTCCAGGGGAAATTGTAACTCAAATAAGTTATTTAAAAAAGGATAATAATATTGCTGAAAATAAGGCGGTAAATATTGTGTATATGGGTATGGGTGAGCCACTTGACAATTTTGATAATGTAGTTAAAGCTATAGGCATTATATCAGATTTAGATGGCTTAGCAATTAGCACTCGAAGACAAACGATATCTACAAGTGGACTAAGTACTAAAATTGAAAAATTAGGTAAACTAGACCTAGGAGTTCAGTTAGCTATCTCATTACATGCAGTTGATGATGATTTAAGATCAGAACTTATCCCTATGAATAAAGCATATAATATTAAGTCCATTATTGATGCTGTTAGAAAGTTTCCTATAGATGCTAGAAAAAAAGTGATGTTTGAATACCTTGTAATTAAAGATCAAAATGATGATATTAAATCAGCAGATAAGCTTGTAAAACTACTTAATGGAATTGACGCAAAAGTAAATTTAATCTTTTTCAATCCTTTTCCTGGTACAAATTATGAAAGACCATCTAAAAATAGTATGGTTAAATTTCAAGAGTATTTGTTAAGTAAAAAACTAATGTGTACAATTAGAGAGTCAAAAGGTATAGATATTAGTGCTGCTTGTGGTCAATTAAAAGAAAAGGAACAAAATGGGGACTCTTGATATAGTTATGCTAGTATTTATCACTGCTGTTCTTATCGGAGGAATGGCTGGACTATTTATTTATAATAATAAAGAAGATTAATTTTGGAAAAAAAATACTATGAAAAATATTGGATAATTAATATTTTAAAAATATCAACTGTAGTATTAATTCTATTAACACAAATAGAATTTATATTAAAAGGAATGTTACTGTTTGGATATTTTATGCTATTTCGTCAAGAAAGATGGCATAAACATTTATTGATAATGTTTATTATGATTACAATAATGGCAATTACAACAAGGTTATTATAATCAAAGATATAAGTGATATTATGATAAAATAATTATAAATTATAATGAAGATAGGGTGTTAAGAATGAATATAAATGATATAGCAAAAGAGGTATTTGAGATTGAATCAAATGAGATAGCTAAATTGTCAGATTTACTTACAGATGACTTTAGTGATGCTATTCATGCTATTATTAATACAGAAGGAAAATTTATAATTTCTGGAATGGGTAAATCAGGAATTATAGGTAAAAAAATTGCTGCAACATTAGCAAGTACTGGTACACCTAGTTTTTTTCTACATCCAGGTGAAGCTTATCATGGTGACTTGGGTATGATAGAAAAAAATGATATTGTTCTTTTAATATCAAATTCTGGTGAAACAGATGAAATTTTAAAATTAATTCCTTTTCTAAAATCCCAAGAGAATATTGTTATTGCTATGAGTGGTAAACCAAATTCTACGTTGGCACAAAATAGTAACTACCATTTAAATGTATCTGTGGATAAAGAAGCATGTCCTTTACAATTAGCACCAATGAGTTCAACAACAGCAACACTTGTTATGGGTGATGCAATTGCTGCGGCTTTGATGAAACTGCGAAATTTTAAAGATGAAAATTTTGCTTTATTTCATCCTGGAGGAAGTTTAGGTAGAAGACTTTTAACAAAAATAAAAGATGTGATGAAAAAAGACAATCTACCAATATGTAAAGAAACAGCAATTGCAAAAGATATTATTCATATTATTACTGATGGTAAATGTGGATTAGTTGTTGTAATAGAAGAGAACAAGATAAAAGGGATTATCACTGATGGAGACATTAGACGAGTAATGGAATCACAAGAGGAAAACTTTTTTAAATTATCTGCAAAAGATATTATGACAACGTCTGCAAAATTAATTTCTGAAGATTCAAAGCTTGTAGAAGCAAGTGATATAATGAGTGAAAATAAGATAAACTCTTTAGTAGTGATAAATAAAAATAGTGAACTTTCTGGGATAGTTCAAATGTATGATTTAGGGATATAAATATGGTCTTAATGATAGATAATTATGATAGTTTTACATACAATATTGTTCAATATTGTTTGGAATTAGGTGCTGATCTAAAAGTAATTAGAAATGATGAATTTACAGTTGAAGAGATAAAAGAATTAAATCCTCAAAAGATTATTATTTCTCCTGGACCTGCTACTCCAAATGAAGCTGGAGTTTGTTTAGAGGTTATTGAAAAATTTGCAGATACCACACCTATTTTAGGAATATGTTTAGGACATCAAAGCATTGCACAGGTATTTGGTGGAGAAGTAATCAAAGCTCCAAATATGATGCATGGTAAAACATCTCAAATAGAAATAGTTAATGATGATTTGCTTTTTGAAAATCTACCTTCTAAAATGACTGAAACTAGATATCATTCTTTAACAGTCAATAAAAAGAATTTACCTGAGAAGATAATCGTTACTTCGAGAAGTTTAGACGATGATGAGATAATGTCTCTAAGAATTAAAGATAAAGATGTTTATGGAGTACAGTTTCATCCAGAGTCAGTTATGAGTGAATATGGACATGAGATATTGGATAACTTTTTAAAACTTTAGGAATCTAATGCAATTAAATAAATACAATATTGGCTTTGCTGGAATACTCTTGACACATGTATTTGTTTTAATATTTTTAGTAGACAGTTATAGTATTTCAGCAAAAGAAGCTAGTATCTATTTTAGTGATGGGATCAGTTTTTTATCTCTTTTAACAAACTTTACAACTGCACTTTTCGGTCAAAATGATTACGCATTAAGAATTCCTTTCATTATATTTTATGCTGGAAGTGCAATAATTCTTTATCTTTTAACCGATGATTATTTTAAAACAGAACGTGATAGATTAATTAGTATATCAATTTTTATGCTATTACCTGGAGTAAATAGTGCAGCATTATTAGTAAATGAATCTATAATAGTTGTATTTGGAACATTGCTTTATTTATATTTGTATAAATTAAAAGAGAAAGAATATTATTACTTATTAGTCTTGTTTCTTTTTATTGATAATTCATTTGCTATTCTTTTTTTAGCATTGTTTTTTTATTCGTTACGTAAAAAAGATAACACATTATTATTTGTCTCATTAATATTATTTGGACTATCTATGAGTTTGTATGGTTTTAATGTACATGGCAGTCCAAAAGGCTATTTTCTAGATACTTTTGCAATCTACGCAATAATTTTTTCACCAGTTTTATTTCTCTATTTCTTTTACTCATTATATAGAATAGGAATAAAATGGGAAAAAGATTTATATTGGTATATATCTATGACTGCATTGGGATTATCTCTAGTATTCTCTCTTAGACAAAAGATTGCTATTGATGATTTTGCTCCTTTTGTGGTTATTGCAATACCTTTGATGGTTCGACTTTTCATACATAGTTTTAGAGTACGATTAAAAGAGTTTAGGAGTTTACATTATTTAATGATAAGACTTTCTCTTGGGGTATTAATAGTGAGTTTTCTACTTTTAGCATTTAATAAAACTCTATATTTATACTTAGAAAACCCAACAAAACATTTTGCAAACGAACACTATGTAGCTAAAGAGTTATCATCAAAGTTAAAAGATATGAACATTTATAATATAGCAACAACAGATTCAAAATTGGCTTTAAGATTAAAGTTTTATGGAATAGGATATGATGAAAATATTTTGTTAAGTTCTAAAAAAATAGATAAAAATGATACGACGATAAATGTAAAGTATAAACATAAAACTATTATGAAATACTTTCTATTAGATTTAAATAATTTTAAAATACAAATAAAAGAATGATAAAAGAGAACTATGATACAACTAACGAATATATCTAAAAGATATGGAACACAAGAATTATTTAACGATGTTAATTTAAGAATGAATAGCGGACAAAGAATTGGTTTAGTAGGAAGAAATGGTACGGGAAAATCTACATTATTTAAACTTATTTTAGGTGAAGAGTTTTATGATGATGGTGAGATTTCAATTCCAAAAAATTACAAAATAGGTACTTTAAAACAGCATTTGGAGTTTCATGAAAATACACTTGTAGATGAAGTATCTTTAGCTTTAGCAGATGATGATAAATTTAGTGTATACAAAGTAGAGAAAATACTCTTTGGACTTGGATTTGTACAAGATGATTTACAAAAATCACCTTTATCTTTTTCAGGTGGATATCAAATTAGGATTAATCTTGCTAAATTACTTATAACAGAACCAAATATGTTATTACTTGATGAGCCTACTAACTACCTTGATATTTTATCATTACGATGGCTAAAATCATTTTTAAGGTCATTTGATGGAGAAGTTATTCTAATCACACATGATAGAAATTTTATGGATGCAGTTAGTACACATACAATGGGATTAAATAGAAAGTCTTTAAGTATACTTCCTGGAAACACTCATAAATTTTATCAACAATTAAAAGATAATGAAGAATTATATGAAAAACAAAAAATCTCACAAGATAAAAAAGTAAAAGAATTAGAAGAGTTTATTGCTAAAAATAAAGCACGTGCATCAACAGCTGCACAGGCTCAATCAAAAGTAAAATTGTTAGAAAAAATGGATAGAATGGATAGCTTAGGATTTGATAATACTCTTAAATTTAACTTTAATTTTAAAGATACTCCTGCAAAGGTATTACTTGATATAAAGGATATATCATTTGGTTATACAAGTGATACGATTTTATTTAAAGGTATATCTTTTACCCTTAAAAAAGGGGAAGTATTAGGTATTATCGGTAAGAATGGTAAAGGTAAATCTACTTTATTAAATACTATAGCAAAAGAGTTAACTGCTCTGTCTGGAACGATTGATTATCATGGAACAACATCAGTAGGACATTTTGGACAGACAAACATCTCTCACTTAAATCCTAATAATACAATTATGGATGAAATTTATTTAGGAAACTCAAAATTAGCAGAATCAACTGTTAGAAATATTTGTGGTTCGATGATGTTTCCAGGGGAAACAGCAAAGAAAAAAATATCGTTACTTTCAGGTGGGGAAAAAAGTAGAGTGATGTTAGGTCAAATTATTGCAAGAGAAGTTAATATTTTGTTTCTTGATGAACCTACAAATCATCTTGATATGGATTCTATTGATTCATTAACTCAAGCAATTAAAAATTTTGAAGGATCTGCAATTATTGTAACTCATAGTGAAGAGTTATTAAGGCAAGTATGTGATAGATTAATTGTTTTTGCAAAAGATAAAGCAGAATATTTTGATGGAAATTATGATGAGTTTTTAGAAAAGATAGGTTGGGAAGAAGAGAGTGAATCTGAGATAGAAGATAACGTTAGAAAAGAAGATAATACTCCTAAAGTAAATAAAAAAGAGAATAAAAAACTAAGAAGTGCTCTTATTCAAGAGCGAAGTAAAATCACAAGTCCATTAAAAAAAGAAGTAGAAAAGTTAGAAAATTTAATTATGAAAAATGAAGAACTTGTTGAATCTTTACATGAAGAGTTAATTCTTGCATCAAATAAAAATGATAACAGTGCAGTGATTGATTTATCTAGGGAAGTAACAAAGTATGAAAAAGAGATCGACGATAGTTTTGAACAACTTGAAGTTACACAAACAAAATTAGATGCTATTTTAGAAGAATATGAATCTAAACTAGAAGGGTTATAAATGAATTTCGATATTTTTAATTTATCGAATGAGATAAATACAGCACTAGTTCACCATAAATACAGTAAAACTACACCTATTCAAGAAAAAGTTATACCATTTGTTTTAGAAAAAAAAGATATCATGGCCAAAGCTCAAACAGGAAGTGGTAAAACAGCTAGTTTTGTACTTCCATTACTTCATCTATGGCAGCAAGGTGAACGAGTAAAAAAAGCAAAAATTAAGCAACTTATTTTAACTCCAACAAGAGAACTTACGATACAAGTTTCAAATACCATAAAGGACTTTAGTAAAGAGTTTGATGTATCTCCTAAAGTTGTTACAGTTATTGGTGGAGAAAGTATTGGGGACCAACTATTAAGTATTCAAAAGGGCTGTGATATTGTCGTTGCAACTTCTGGTAGATTGCTTGATATAATAGATAAAAAACAAATCAATTTGTCTAATGTAGAACATTTTGTATTAGATGAAGCTGATAAAATGTTAGATTTAGGATTTACTGAGGAGCTAGATTTAATTTTAGAACAACTACCGAGTAAAAGACAAAATCTATTGTTTTCTGCTACATATCCGAAAAAGATGTTACATATAGCTTCAAGGATAACTAAAGAAGCAATAAGCATAGAGATTGAAGATGAAGAACCAACAGTCATTAATATTTTACAAAGAGCCATTGAAGTAAATAAAGAAAATAGAAGCCCTCTTCTTCAAGATTTAATTAGAAAAAATAATTGGAATCAAGTTCTTGTTTTTATGGCAAGCAAACGTGCCAGTGATAATTTAGCTGCAAAGTTTAGAAAATATGGTTTTCTGGCAGAATCATTTCATGGGGATTTAATTCAAGATGATAGAAATTATACTCTTGAAGAGTTTAAAAAAAATAAAATAAAAATCTTATTTGCTACAGATATTGCAAGCAGAGGACTTCATATCGATGATATTACTTGTGTAATTAATTATGATTTACCAAGAAGTCCTGCTGATTATGTTCACCGTATAGGCAGAACTGGGCGAGCCGGAAAAAAAGGAACGGCAATTTCTTTTATTGGTCTTGAAGATAATGAACATTTTAAATTGATTGAAAAACGTTGCGAAATATTTTTGCAAAGAGAACAAATAGAAGGTTTTGAACTTAAAGGTAAACCTGTACAAATAGAAAAAGGAAAAGCTCCTATTAAAGGTAAAAGAAAAAGTAAAAAAGATAAATTAAGAGAGCAAAATAATCAAAAAAAATAAAAGCTCTTTTTCGATTCTAGAGATAATATTTGTACTAATTATTTTCTCTATTATACTATTTACTGTCATCCCCAAAAATCAAATTTCAAAATTAAATCTAGCAACAGAAAAAATTATTTTATATTTAAACTACACACGATATATTGCTCATGTGGATAATAAATTTAAAATAGATGATGAAGAGTGGGAAAGAAAAAGATGGACATTAAAGTTTTTAAACTGCTCTGGTAAAAATAATGGTTTGTATTATATTGTGTATTCAGATACAAATGGTGGTACAGCTCACTATAAGAAAACTGATACATTAAAAGATCCACTTAATAATAAATATCTTTATTCTAATGCTTGTACAGATGATGTCTTAAATGATAAGAGTAAAAATATTTTATTAACCAAAGAGTATGATATAAATAAAATTGATGTGAGTTGTAATACAACTTCAACTATAGGACAAATAAGTTTTGGCTTTGATGGAAAAATATATTCACAACTAGGAACAAATATAAAAGAGATTGAAAACCAGTGTATTATAAAATTATTTGATGAAAAAAATAATTATAAAGAGATTGCAGTTGAATCAAAAACAGGATACATACATCAAATTTAAACTATGATTTGTTATAATCGCGTAATATAATACCAAAGGAATTGCATTGTACAATTTTGAAAAATACCCATTTGAGCGATTAAATGAATTATTAAAAAATATAACGCCAAATAGTAATTATAAACTGAGCAGCTTAACAATTGGTGAACCTCAGTTTTCAACACCCGATTTTATTCAAGAAGAATTAAAAAATAGTACAGAACTTTTAAATAAATATCCAAAGAGTTCAGGAGAAGATTTTTTAAAAGATGCAATGAGAAATTTTATCGCTAAAAGATTTAATGTAGAGATAGAAAATGAAGAGATAATTCCAACTTTTGGTACACGAGAAGTTTTATTCAATTTTCCTCAGTTTTTACTTTTTGGTAAGAGTGATGCAACAATAGCTTATCCTAATCCTTTTTATCAAATATATGAAGGTGCTGCAATTGCAAGCAATGCAAAAACTATTCATATGAACATGACAAAAGAGAATAATTTTTTAGTGAGTTTAACTTCTGAAGAGATGCAAGCAGCTGATTTAGTTATATTAAACTATCCAAGTAATCCAACAAGTGCAACTATATCAAAACAAGAATTAGTTAACTGGGTTGAAAATGCTTTAAAATATGATTTTGTACTTATAAATGACGAATGTTATAGTGAACTTTATTTTGACGAAAATAACAAACCTGTTACATTACTAGAAGCTTGTGTGGAAGCAGGAAATAGCAAATTTAAAAACTGCTTAGTATTAAACTCAATTTCAAAAAGAAGTAGTGCTCCGGGTCTACGAAGTGGTTTTATAGCTGGAGATAAAGATATCTTAAAAGACTACATGAAATATCGTACTTATGTAGGATGTGCTTTACCGTTACCTCTTCAAAAAACAGCAGCAATTGCATGGAATGAAGAAGAACATGTAAAGTCATTTAGAAAAATATACAAAGAGAATTTTTTAATTGCTCAAGAGATATTAGAAACAGATATTCCAGAAGCTACATTTTATCTTTGGCTAGAGGTTGAAGATGAACTTAAATTTACTCAAGAACTCTATAAAGAGGAAAATATAAAAGTACTTCCTGGTAGTTTTTTAGGACGAAATGGAATTGGAAAAAACTATATTAGAATTGCATTAGTTGAGAATTCGACAAAAACAAGAGAAGTACTTACTAGATTAAAACAATTTATTATTAGATATAAAGCACAATAAAGGATATTATAAAATGGAACCAAGTGAATTAGATGAAGCAAGAACAAATCCAGATTTTTTAGAATGTTTAGATGATTTAGAAGCAAAAGCATTAGAATCAAAAAGTTTATCAGGACTTTATCAAGTACTTGATTCTCTTTTGGTTTTGGACTTGGATGAAGAGAGAGTGCATAATATATATCAAGAGATTTTAAAAGCTGCATTTGATGGGATAGAAGCTAGACTAAAAGAAGATGAAAAACTTAGTTTAGATAATGATGATATCTTTTATATAAGAAGCTTTTATGAGCATGCCATTGAAAAGTGGAGTATGAATAATGCAAAGGGAGCAAAAGAGTTATTTTTTATTTTAACTCAAATTTGTGAAGATGAATTATTAGTTGAAGCACTTAATGTGCACTTAATTGCTTGTTCTACTGATAGTGATATGGATCATTTTTATGAAGAAAATGTTGAGCATGAACAATCTCATTCAGAGGATAAATATGGATATTTTATTTTAGATTTTAAATTTGATAAAAAAGAATATTTAAACAAACATACAGATTTACTTCAAAAAGAATTTGAAGAATTAAGTCACCTACTTAACTGATGAAAGTACATTTTATTGGAATAGGCGGAATTGGTTTATCTGCGCTTGCTCGATTTCTCCAATATAGAGGATATACAGTTAGTGGTTCAGATGTAAAGTCTACACCTATTACAAATGAATTAGAAAAAGAAGGGATTTTAGTTACTATTCCTCAATGTAGTTCATCTATTACTGGACAAGATTTAGTTATATATAGTGCTGCTGTTCAAAATGATAATGTAGAGATACAAGAGGCTAAAAATCAAGAGTTAGTTCTTTTACCTAGAAAAGAAGCTTTAAGCGTGATCATGCAAAAAACTACAAATTATTGTGTCTGTGCTGCTCATGGAAAAAGTACTACTACTGCTATTTTAAGTTCAATATTACAAAGTTCAGCAATAATTGGAGCTATTAGTAAAGAATTTGATTCCAACTTTAGATACATAGATGAAACTTTAGCATTTGAAGCAGATGAAAGTGATGAGAGTTTTATTCTTTCTCATCCTTATTGTTCAATAGTACTTAATACTGAACCAGAACATATGGAATATTATAATTATGATGAAAAAAGATTTTATGATGCATATACAAAGTTTTTAGATATTGCAAAACTTCGAGTTATAAATGCAGAAGATGAATTTTTGCAAAACTATAAAGGTTATGCAATACGATTGTATCCATCAAAAGATATAAATAACATAGAATTTATTTTAAAAGATGATGAACCATATACAAAATTTATTTTAAAAGATTTTGGTGAGTTTGAAGTATGGGGATTTGGAGTGCATATTGCTATTGATGCAGCATGTGCAATATTAGCTGCTGCACAAACAATGGAAGTAAATCAAATAAAAGAGAACTTATCTAAATATAAAGGTATTAAAAAAAGATTTGATATTGTACAAAAAAGTGAAAATTTAATTGTAATAGATGATTATGCACATCACCCTACAGAAATAAAAGCCACATTACAATCTGTAGATCTTTACAATAAGTATAAAAAGTTAGATAAAAAAATAGTCATCTGGCAACCTCATAAATACAGTAGAACTTTAGATAATTTAGAAGCTTTTAAAGAATGTTTTAAAGGTTGTGATGAGCTTATTATACTTCCTGTTTGGAGTGTTGCAGAAGAGATTAAAGATATTGATTTTAACAAAGAGTTTGCAAACTACAATACAACATTATGTACAAAGATAGATACACATAAAGGAATGATAAAACTAATAGATAAAGATGATGTTTTACGTACAATAGATAATGGTATTGTATTAGGTGTAGGGGCAGGTGATATTACATATCAATTGAGACATTAAATTATGTTTATATAGATTTAGGAAAAATAATTTTAAATTCTGCACCTGTATAATTAATGCCTTTATATTCAAAAGATTGATTACTTACTGTAATCTCTCCCTCCATATGTTTTGAAATAATCTCCTGACACATATATAATCCTATCCCTGTACCTTGAGACTGATGTTTTGTGGTGAAATATGGTTCGAAAATTTTAGTAATGATCTTTTCATCTATTCCTCCTCCATTATCTTTTACACTTATTATGACATTATTATCTTCTGTATAAATATTTACAAAGATTAATTTTTGTGTAATATTCATTGTTTCTAAAATGTCTCTTGCATTATTAAGAAGATTCATCATTACTTGGATTAGTTCATTATCTAAATTTGTAATTGAGATATCTTCAAGATTTTCAATAATTTCAATATCCATACTTTTAAATCTTGTTTCTACTATATTTAATGTTTTTTTGTAAACATCTTGTAGTTTAAAATTGATCTTTTCTTTATTCGGATTAAAGAAATCTCTAAAAGCATTTATTGTTTCAGATAAATGTTGTGTTGCATCATTTATGATGTTAAGAATTTTTATATCTTCTTGTGGTGTAGTAACTATCTGCATCTCTTTTTTAACCATTAAACCTGTTGATGCAGTAGATATGAGTGATAATGGTTGTCTCCATTGATGAGCTATATTTTGAAGCATTTCTCCCATTGCAGCCATTTTAGACTGTTGTAGTAAAAGTTTTTCTTTTTTAATAAGTTGATCTTGTGCTAGAGTTTCTTTTGTTGTATCGAGCTTAATTGCAACAAATTCTACAATTTTTCTATCTTCATCAAAGACAGGAGTAATTGTAGCTTGTTCATAAGATAAATCTCCAGATTTACTAATATTAATAAATTCACCACTCCATTTTTCTCCATTGAAAATTGTTTGATTTAGTGATTTATAAAATTCTTTGCTTTGGTTTCCTGAACTTAACATTTTAGGATTTTTCCCTTTTACTTCATCTAAGGTATATCCTGTAATTTTAGTAAATGCATTATTGACATATTTTATTTTAATTTTTTCATCAGTTATTACAATAATATTATCACTATTCTCAACTGTTTTCCTAAATCTCTTTAACTCTTTTCTTGATTTTGAAAGTTTGTAGTCATAAATTAAATAAAAGATAAGAGAGAGAATCAACAGAATAAATAAAATGATAATAGATAAATATGCTTTTTCTATTATTTTCAATGAGTAACTATTGTAGTATTCATGGAATTTATGTAAATCCTTTTCTAAAGGTGTTTTTTCTAAGTATAAATTGATTTGGTCCAGTTTCTTTTTATATTTTAATATTGCTGTACAATGTTTTAAAAAGAATTTATCATTTTTTTTGGTATATTTTCTTTTAAATAAATATACATTTTTCAAAGTCTTTTCCATATCCACAGAAGGGTTTTTATCTAAGGTCATTATAGTCATATATAAATTATTTAATTTTTCATTAATACCATCTTGTCTTATTTTCTGAATTATTACATATGACTTATTTAATATTGCTCTATAAGAGTTAACTCTATTAATAATATCAAGTTTTTCTCGTAAAGTAATATCAAGTTCTTTTATCTCTATATTAAGTCTTGTATCAGTTGATTTTAAAAGAGTTATGTTATTTTTTAGCTTTTCAAATTGAATTTTAGATGAAGTAATCTTTTCTTGAATAATATCAAAATTGTTGTATTTAAATGAGTTTTTTAGGTATAGATTGAAGTCTTTATTAAATAATATAATTCGTTCAATATGATTGTTTACTTTATAAAAGTTATTATTCTGAATACGTGCATTATTTATAAAGTAAGCTAAGGTTAATAATAGTGATATTAATATAAAAGTATTTACTATTCTTTTATTCATTTGTATCTTTTAAAATTAATTTTTCACCAGTTAATGTTTTTAAAAATAAAATGATTTTATTTGTTTCCTCCTCTTTAAGTGTATATCCAACTTGATAATAAGCCATCTTATCTACCGCTTCGTTAAGTGTTTCTATCGTACCATCATGAAAATATGGAGAAGTTAAATATATATTTCTCAAACTAGGAACTTTAAAGTAAAATTTATCTTCATTTCTTTTAGTTACATTATACCTTCCAAAATCTTTCGTTTTAAAGTCTTCTATTACACCAATTTTTTGCATAAGATTTCCACCAATGTTAATTCCATTGTGGCAAGAGATACAACCATATTCTTTAAAAAGCTGATAGCCCTCTATCTCTTCTTTTGATAGAGCATCTTGTACTCCATTTAAATATTTGTCAAATCTAGAGTTTGGAGTAATAAGAGTTTTCTCAAATTCAGCAATTGCATCTGTAATATTATCTCCAGTAATGCCATCAGAGTAAAGTGCATTAAATTGTAATTTATAGTTTTTATCTTTATTGAGTTTTGAAATTACTTCTTGAAAATTTGATCCCATTTCTATAGGATTATGGATAGGTCCCTTGGCTTGATCTTTTAAATCTTTTGCTCTACCATCCCAAAACTGGTTTGAATTAAATCTTGCATTTAATACTGTAGGTGAATTTCTTGTTCCTTCTTGATTATTTATACCAATAGAAACAGCTAAATTATCATCTCCACCCTCTTCTAAAATATGACATGTAGCACATGATATTGTATTATTTTTACTTAGTCGGGTTTCATTAAATAGTTTTTCACCAAGTTTTGCTTTATTAAAATCTATTGAAATTTTAGTAGGAATTGGTGTAATTAATTCTTTCGAAAATGAAAATGTCGATAGAATAAATAACAAAATAAACTTGTACATGACAACCCTTATAATACCTTTGTAATACTATTATAATTATAGCATAAAGTGTATACAAAAATATATAACTGTAGAAATAATTTTAGTACTGAGGAAAACTTTTGTGGTGGGGTATTTGTTGTAGATAAGTAATGAAAATTGTATTTTACATTACGACTTATAGTCATAATGTAAAAACAGTTAATGATAAAATATTATTTTAGTTACTTTTATTTTTTTTAATTGTTTTAATATTCATAAGCATAAAGATTGAAACTACTAAAGCTACAACAAAAAACCCTGCAAATACATAAAGTGTTTGTGCATATGAACCTGTAGAGTCTTTAACCATAGAGATAATTAAAGGACCTACAAGACCTGCTGCTGCCCAAGCAGTTAAAATGTAACCATGAATCGCACCAAGCTCTTTTGTTCCAAAGATATCTCCTATATAAGCAGGAATAGAGGCAAATCCTCCTCCGTAACAAGACATGATAAAAAATAAAACAATCTGAAATGTTACTATCTCTGTAACTGATGGTAATACGTAAAATGCTATTGCTTGTGTTAAAAAGAAAATTATATACACAATTGGACGAGTAAGATAATCAGATAATGATGCCCAAAATATTCTCCCTACCCCATTAAATATTCCCATTAGTCCAACTGCAGCAGCTGCAGCAATGGCCGAGATTCCTAACACTTCTTGTAATAGCGGTGATGCGACACCAATGATCGCTATACCACAAGTTACATTTATAAACAACATTAACCAAAGACCATAAAATCTAGGTGTTTTGACTGCTTCATTTAGTCCTAATGAAGATAAGTCTTCTTTTAATTTCTTTTTACCCTCTTCTATTTTCTTTTTAAATTTTTCAGGTAAATAACCCTCTTCTGGTTTTTGTAAATAAAGTGCTGAAGAAAACATTACAACGAAATATAAAGCCCCTAAAATAAAGAATGTGCCTGAGATACCGACTTTTTCAATTAATATTTTTATTGTTGGTCCCCAAATAGCAGATGCAAAACCAAACCCCATGATAGCTAAACCAGTTGCCATACCTCTTTTATCAGGGAACCATCTTACTAGTGTAGATACAGGAGATATGTAACCTATTCCTAATCCACAACCTCCTAAAACTCCATAAAAGAAATATAAAAGCATTTTAGATTCCATCATAATTGCAAGTCCAGAACCAGCTGTACCTAGCCCAAATAAAGAAGCAGCTATAATTGCTGATACTCTGGGACCATTTTTTTCTACAAATTTTCCCATAAGAGCAGCTGATAATCCTAAAAAGAAAATAGCAATACTAAAAGCAATAGTAACATCAGTTAAGCTCCAACTCATTTGTTCTTGAATTGGCTTAACATATACACTCCATGCATAAACTGAGCCTATACAAATATGTACACCAACAGCACTAAGAGCCATTAGCCATCTATTTTTTTCTATCATTTATTTCTCCATATTAATTATAAATTGAATTGTAATCAATTTATGTTGATAATTCATTAAAACGGTCAATTCTAATTTACTTATTACGGAATAAATAATGGAATTATTTGAGAATATTGGAGTTGAAATATATTAATACAATTTTGGATAAAATACCAAAAATATATATTGAGGGATTATTTATGGTAGAAAGATACGCACGAAAAGAGATGAGTGATAATTGGACTCAACATGCAAGATATGCAGCATGGCTAGAGGTTGAAAAAGCAGCTGTAAAAGCTTGGAATAAGCTTGGACTTATTCCTGATGAAGATTGTAAAAAGATAGTTAAAAATGCTACTTTTTCAGTTGAAAGAATTGAAGAGATTGAAGCTGTTACTAAACATGACTTAATTGCATTTAATACAAGTGTATCTGAATCATTAGGGAAAGAATCAAGATGGTTCCATTATGGTATGACATCTTCTGATGCGGTTGATACTGGTGTCGCTATTCAGATGAGAGATTCTCTGAAAATAGTTATCAAAGATGTAAAAATGCTTATGAAATCTATTAAAAGAAGAGCAAAAGAGCACAAAATGACTTTAATGGTTGGTAGATCTCATGGTATTCATGGTGAGCCTATTACTTTTGGTTTAACTCTTGCAGTTTGGTATGATGAAATGAATAGACACCTTAAGAATTTAAAAGAAACTCTTAAAGTAATCTCTGTCGGTCAAATCTCTGGTGCTATGGGTAACTTTGCACATGCTCCGTTAGAATTAGAAGAATATGCTATGAAAGAATTAGGTTTAAAACCTGAACCTTGTTCAAACCAAGTTGTTCATAGAGATAGATATGCTAGATTAGCTACTGCTTTAGCATCTATGGCTTCAACTATTGAAAAGTTCGCTGTCCAAGTAAGACATCTGCAAAGAACAGAAGTATATGAATGTGAAGAGTTTTTTGCAAAAGGTCAAAAAGGTTCTTCAGCTATGCCTCATAAAAGAAATCCTATTTTAACTGAAAATATTACAGGACTTGCACGTTCTATTAGAGCTCATGCAGTTCCAGCGATGGAAAATGTAGCTTTATGGCATGAAAGAGATATCTCTCACTCATCAAGCGAAAGATTTTGGTTACCAGATGCATTTATCACAACAGATTTTATGCTACACAGAATGAATAGTGTAATAGCAAACTTAACAGTAATGCCTGAAAATATGATGAGAAATCTTAATTTAACTGGTGGATTAGTTTTCTCTCAAAGAGTATTATTAGAGTTACCGCTTAAAGGTGTATCTAGAGAAGATGCATATAAAATTGTTCAAAGAAATGCTATGAAAGTTTGGGAAGAGATCCAACAAGGGAAAGCTACAACAAATAAAAAAGGTGAATCTTTATACTTAGGTCACTTACTTGCTGATAAAGAATTAAGAAATTCGTTATCTGAAAAACAAATTAGAGAATGTTTTAATTACGATTATTATACAAAGAATGTAAATGCAATCTTTAAAAGAGTATTTAAAAAATAGTCTAGTATCGCTATTGCAAAATAGGAAGGTTTAAAGCTTTAAACCTTCTCCTTGTACTAGCAAAATCACAATATTTGAAATTTTTATGAAAACATTTTTAGAGATAACCGATAAAACTTTTAATTTTACTAACTGTGAAAACTGTCAGGCAAGATGCTGTGATGGTCGCGAGGGTACAGTTTTTGCACAATTAATTTTAGAGGATTTTGAAATCGTATCTAAAAACTTTCCTATTCTTTTTACTTTCGGTGATATGGGATATTTAAAAGCAGTAGTTTTATTTACTAATGGAACAGGCTTCTGTCCTTATGTAAAAGATAATAAATGTTCTATTTATGAACAAAGACCTTCTATTTGTCGTGTTTACCCCTTAAGTCCTAATATAGATAATAAAGTTTACATAGATGATAGTTGTCCTGCTGTAAGTTTAGTAGATGGTGAAAAAATAATAGATAATGGGAATGTAGTAAAAGATTTTATGTACCCTACTCTTGAGAATTATCAAGATAAATATATCCAAACTCATTTAGAACTAGAAAAAATAAACGATATTAAAGAGTTTGAATCCGTTATAAGTATTAATAATATAACTTTTTATAAATATATTGGGAAGAATAGAAATAAATATATAAATTATCATATATCCTCACTAATAAATAAAAATATTATATAAACTCTGTTATAATCTTGACTAAATTAGTTAGGTTAAGGATAATTTATGAAAAGAAAAACAATTTCGACAAAATTTGCCAATATTTCTATTTTGGTATCAGTTGTAATTATCCTTGTTGGATATTTTACACTTAATACTTATAAGTCAACTATTGATGAAGAGGTATACAAGAATACTAAAGAAGAATTGATTTCTACATATAATGAATACCTCAATTCTAAAAAAGATATTGGAATTACAAATGCATTTTCAATTGCAAATGATGGCCAAATAAAGAAAGCTTTATCACAAAAGCAAAGAGATTTAGCAGTAGAAAGTTTAAAGACTATCAATGCAACATTAAAAAATGGTACGGTATTTAAAAATGTAAAAGTACATATCCACACAAAAGATAACAAATCATATTTAAGAAACTGGAAAACAAATAAATTTGGAGATGATTTAAGCTCATTTCGAAAAAGTGTTGTAAAAGTAAATAGTGATAAACAAGCAGTTAATGGTTATGAAATTGGAAAAGCTGGTCTAAGTTTACGATCTGTTGTTCCAATTATGGATAAGAACAATCATTTAGGATCATTGGAATTTATTCAAGGTTTAAATTCAGTTGCAAAAGCATTTAATAAATCTGATGAAGGTTTTTTATTACTTATGGATATTGAAAATAAAGTTGTGGAGCCAAAAGAGAATACAATATTTCAAAATGATTATATTATTTCTCAAAAATTTATAAATCAACAATTATTTAACGATTTGCAAACTGTTAAAATAGAACAAATATTAAATGAAAAAATTGTTATGACAGATAAGTATTTCTATACGTACATAGATGTTAATGATTTTAATGGGAAAAAACTGGGTATTGCTGTTTTAGCCAGATCATTTGATAAAGTTCATTTAGCTTTAGATAAAACAGAATATCTAATTTATATAGCAATGATTATATTGGTTATAGCAATTTTGATTAATTTAATTGCTACAATTATTAATGTTAAAAAGATTGTCTTAACTCCAATAAAACAGTTGAAAAATTCTATTAATAATGTAATGACAGATCACAATGCAACAAAAATTGAAGTTTTAAATAACGACGAGATTGGTGATGTTGTAAATAGCTTTAATGAATATCTTATATCAATTGATGATGGAATTAAACAAGATAAATTAGTAATTGATGAAGCTAAATCAGTTATTACACGAGCAAATGCTGGATTGTTAAATACAAATATTAAAGGAAAAGCTCATTCTGCTGGGGTTCAGAACTTAGCGGAGGAGATTAATGAACTAGTAAACGGAATGCGTTTAAACTTAGATATGTTATCAAAAGTATTAGTTGCTTTTAGTAATGCAAAATTTGACTATGAAGTTAAATCAATTGATGGTGTAACAGGGGAAATTGCATCAATTATGAGTGGAGCTAAAAATACAGGGGTTACTATCTCTAGTATAATTGCTATAGTTGATATGACTACAAAAAGTTTACTAGCATCATCTAAAGAATTAAATAATTCTTCAAGTGCTTTAAGTAATTCATCAAATAAACAAGCTGCAGGTTTAGAAGAAGCCTCTGCTGCAATCGAAGAGATATTATCTAGTATTAAAAAAAGTAGTAATAATACAAATGAGATGGCAAGCCTTGCTAAAGATGTAACAAAATCTTCAAAAGAGGGTGAAGTTTTGGCAAATCAAACATCAACTGCAATGGAGGAAATTACAGAACAAGTAACAGCAATTAATGAGGCAATCACAGTAATTGATCAAATTGCATTTCAAACAAATATTCTTTCTCTTAATGCTGCTGTTGAAGCTGCAACTGCAGGGGAAGCAGGAAAAGGATTTGCAGTTGTTGCTCAAGAAGTTAGAAACCTTGCATCAAGAAGTGCCGAAGCTGCAAATGAGATTAAAGCTTTAGTAGAAAAAGCTGCTTCAAAAACAAAAGAGGGACAAGAAATATCTAAAAATATGATAGAAGGGTATAATCATTTAAATGAAAATATTAACTCTACTATCAATATTATCAATGATGTTGCTAAATCTGCTGCATCTCAACAAACATCAATGATACAAATAAGTGATACAGTAAATCAACTAGACCGTGCAACACAGGAAAATGCTAGTGTGGCAGGGGCTATCAATATTATGGCAAATGATAACGAACAATTAGCAAAGAATTTAGAAGTAGCAATTACAAGAACATCATTTTTAGAAAGTTCAAAAGCTGGAGCTTGTGACATGGATATGATGTTTGATTTTGGTTCATTAAAGGCCGATCATATAAATTTTAAAAATACAAACTTTTTACAGTGTGAAGAGGGAAATCATTTTAAAGTCGTAGATCATCATACATGTAGACTTGGTAAATGGATTGATGGTATGAGTGATGAAGATTTTACAGGTTCTAATCATTGGGAAACATTAAAAGATGCACATGAGAAAGTTCATAAGTCAACACAAGAGGTTACAGAACTATATGCAAATGGGAAGAGTAACCAAGAGATTTTTTCTGTAACAAAAAATGTAGAAGATAATATTGAGATCGTATTTGACTCCTTAGATAAACTGAGAGAAAATAAATGTGCAAAGATTAACTCAAATAATAGATAAGTATTTTTTACTTATCTAAAAAGGTATTTAACTAAAATCAATACTTTTATAAGACTTTTCTAAGATTTTTTATGACATAGTTGTATTATAATAATAGGAAAGGTTATTTTATAATGAAGCTAGAAAATTTATCCTTAGAAGAAAAACTAGAATTAGCAATTAATACAACAGAACAATTCGTACTAGAAATGCTTTTATTATCACCAAATATGTTAATTAGAAGAGCATTACTAAGAAATAGAAATATTACGTCAGATATGGTTAATATTTTGGCATATGATTCTGTTGAAAATGTAAGTTATCGAGCTGTAAAGCATAATAAATGTACAGAAAAAAGAGAATTCCACCCTTCTGTATCAAAATGTGTTCAATGCTCAGTAGATGAAAGAAAAATTTCTTGTGAAAGTTGTCCCTATTAAATTAAGAGGATATTAAATATACCCTTTTAATTTAAGAGTAAATTTATTCAGAGATTTTATTAATTAACTCTTTTGCATTCTTTAATGCAACTTCACTATCATCTTTATCAAATGTTAAAGCTACTGCCATTCTTCGTCCCTCATGAGTTTGTGGTTTTCCAAAAACTCTTACGAAAGAGTTGGCAGTAAAGATACTCGGATCAATATTAATTTCAGGAGTAAATGTATCTGTAGTAGATTTATAAGCAGCACTTGCACCTGCTCCATAATTAATATAATCAAGAGGTAAACCTAGTACTGCTCTTACGTGAAGTGCAAATTGAGGTTGAGACTGAGTAATCATTGTTACCATCCCCGTATCATGTGGTCTTGGACTTACTTCTGAAAAATATACTTCATCACCTTTTACAAATAATTCAACACCAAATAATCCTCTTCCTCCTAGACCGTCAGTGATTTTTTTAGCAACATCAATTGCTTTTTGTTTCGCTGTTGCACTCATATTCATTGGTTGCCAAGAGAAGATATAGTCACCATCTTGTTGAATATGACCAATTGGTTCACAAAATGTCGTCCCTGTTTCATTTCTAACTGTTAATAGTGTAAATTCATAATCAAATGAGATAAATTCTTCAACTATTAGTTCACTAGCGTCTCCTCTAGCTTCTTTCGCAATTTCCCAAGAGTTAAGAATATCATCTGAAGATCTAGCGATACTTTGCCCATGACCAGAACTTGACATAACAGGCTTAATTACACATGGAAAACCAATATGATTTGCAGCTTCTTTTAATCCATCTATGGTTGAAACAAACTGATATTTAGATGCAGGTAATTTTAACTCTTCACAAGCAAATACTCTAATGTTTTTTCTATTCATAGTTTTATTTACAGCTTCAGCATTTGGAATCACATGAAAGCCTTCATCTTCAGCTTTAAATAAAGCAGAAATAGAGATAGCTTCAACTTCAGGCAAGATAAAATCTGGTTTTTCTTTTCTGATAACATCTAAAACTTCTGCTTCATTTTTCATATTTATTACATAAGTTTTATTTGCTACTAGATGAGCTGGTGCATTAGCATAACTGTCTACTGCAATTGTTTCAACACCTAATCTTTGAGCTTCGATAACTACCTCTTTACCTAATTCTCCACTTCCAAGAAGCATAATTTTAATGCTATTTGATTTTAACGGTGCTGTAAATTTCATTTATATTCCTAGTAATTTATTTTAAACATATTTTATTATATCAATGGTTAATAGTTTATTTACTTCTTATTGATGTAAAGAATAAAAAAATAATATACCTATGGTTAAGAGTTTATTTAGTATAATAAAACAAAATTATTTATATAAGGAACTTAGTATGGGTATGCCTAGTGGAATAGAACTATTTATCATCGTAGCAGTAGTAGTATTATTATTTGGAGGAAAAAAGATCCCTGAATTAGCAAAAGGTCTAGGAAAAGGTATCAAAGATTTTAAAGGTGCCCTTAAAGAAGATGAGCCAACAACAATGGCTACAAATGATAAAAAAATTGAAGATGAAAAAGTTGCACAATCAACTGAAACACCTGAATCAGATAAAAAAACTACAGTATAGTAAATAAAGAGTCATTATAAGTGCAAAATATAGTTAAAAAACATATAGAAGAAGTATTAGAACGAGATGTTGTTCTTGAAAAGCCTAAAGATATATCATTAGGTCATTTTGCAACACCTGTTGCCTTTTCTTTAGCAAAAGAGTTAAGAAAAAATCCAATGATGATAGCTGATGAATTAGCTACTAAATTTGAAAATAGTAAAATATTTGAAAGTGTAACAGCTGTTAAAGGTTTTGTGAACTTTAAATTATCAAATGATTTTCTTACATCTAGGATTGATGAAGCTTTATCTTTACAAGAGGAGTTTGCTAAAGGTGAATCCAAAAATGAAACAATTCTTTTAGAATTTGTAAGTGCAAATCCTACAGGACCATTACATATAGGTCATGCCCGAGGTGCAGTTTTTGGTGATGCATTATTTAGAGTTGGTAAATACCTTGGGTATGATATTAAAAATGAATATTATGTAAATGATGCTGGTGCACAAATGGATCTACTTGGTTTATCTGTTTATCTTGCAGGTAGAGAATTCGTTTTAAATGTACCTGTAGAATATCCTGAAAATTACTATAGAGGTGATTACTTAATCGATATTGCAAAACTTTGTGAAGAGAAGTTTGGAAAAGAAATTTTTGAAGATGCTTCAAGACAAATGGAACTTGCTCTTTTTGCAAAAGAGGAAGTTCTTGCACTTATTGTAAGTGACTTATCTAATTTAGGTGTAGAATTTGAAAATTTTGTAAGTGAAAAATCACTTTATACTGAATGGGATGCAACAAAAGCTGTTTTAGAATCAACAGGAAGCATGTATAATAAAGATGGTAAAGACTTTATACGTTCTACAGATCATGGCGATGATTCAGATAGAGTTGTTGTAAGAGAAAATGGAATACCAACGTATTTAGCGGGAGATATTATTTATCATAAAGATAAATATGATAGAGGTTTTGATAAATACATAAATATTTGGGGTGCAGATCATCATGGTTATATAAAAAGAGTTAAAGCAGCGATTGAGTTTTTAGGAAATGATTCTAGTAAATTAGAGATTTTACTTTCTCAAATGGTAGCTTTACTTCAAGGTGGAAAACCATACAAAATGAGTAAACGAGCAGGGACTGTTATTCTTATGAGTGATATAGTTGAAGAAATAGGTGCAGATTCATTAAGATTTGTCTTTTTAACTAAAAAAAGTGATACACATTTAGAATTTGATATAGATTTATTAAAAAATAACGATAGTTCAAATCCTGTATTTTATATTAATTATGCACATGCTAGAATAAATCAGTTATTTAAAAAAGCTGAGCTAACCACTTCTGACGTTAAAGACTCTACTATAGAAGATATAAATCAAGATGCAAAAGATTTAGTTTATGAAGCTTTATTGTTAAGTACAGTTTTAAATGAAGCTTTTGATAAGCGAGATATGCAAAAAATTACAGATTATTTACATGGATTAAGTGCACTTACACACAAATTTTACAATGAACATAGAATTGTAGGATTAGATGAGCAACAACAGTATTTAAAAGTTTTAAGTATGGTTGCTTTGTCTATTAGAACAGGACTTAAAGTACTTGGAATAAATGCAAAGGAGGTAATGTAACATGGTAAAATGGATAGGTATTGCTTTTGTAGTAGTAATTGGAATAATGATTGCTACTGGAAACATGGGCGGAAGCAGAGATGCAACAAATAACTATGGAAAAGTAATGACAGGAAAATAGTCATTACTTTAAATAACTAGTATCTATTAATAGGCTAGTTATTTAGTAGTTCACTTTCATAAAGTGCTTGATTAAATGATATCAAGACTTTATCTTCACTTTGATTTTTATATTCAACAACAGGTCTTTTTAAAAGCATATTTTCTTTACATAACCATTCAAGTTTTCCTGTTTCATCTAAATTTAACTCTTTTAAACCTAAGTCTTTGTATTTAGTTCCTCGATTATTAAATAGTAAATTAATATCAATTTTAGAAGCAAAATATTTTACCTTTTCTTGATCAAGTGGTGTTACTCTAAAATCTATAAATGTATGTTCAAGCTCATTATCTTTACAAAACTTAATTGCTTTTCTCACAGTGCTACAAGTTTTTATACCATAAATATTTATCATCAAATCTCTTTTATTCTATTATTGTAGGCACAATAAAATGATTGTCAGCACTTTTAGGAGCGTTTGACATTATTCTATCAGACAGACCATCTTCTTTAAATGAATTGTCTTTTCTCAAAGGTTGACCACCTTCTATTGTAGTAAATGTAGCATCAACATGACTTACATCTATCTCATTTAGGTTTTCAACAAATGTTACGATATCTTCAAGCTCTTTTCCTAAAGCTTCTTTTCTATCATCTTCTATTGTTAAAGATGATAATTTTGCTAATTTATCTATTGTTGTATTATCTATTGTCATTATTTTTCTCTCTTTTTATAAAAATCATTTTTGAATTCTATCCAATTATCGTTTAATATCGCAACTCTAGCTTCTCTCATTAAATTTAAATAGTAATGGAGATTATGAAGTGATGCTAGTCTAAAATATGTCATTTCACCACTTCTATATAAATGATTAAGGTAAGCTCTAGAGTAGTTTTGACAAGTGTAGCATTGACATGCTTCATCAATTGGTTTTGGATCTTCTTTAAATTTTGCACCTCTGATATTAACGCGTCCAAAAGTAGTAAATAGTGTTCCATTTCTAGCATTTCTTGTTGGCATTACACAATCAAACATATCAACACCTCTATCAATATTTTCAATTAAATCTTCAGGTGTCCCTACACCCATTAAGTACCTAGGTTTATCCTCTGGCATAAATTGGGTAGTCCATTCAACAGTATCATACATATCTTGATTTGCTTCACCTACACTTAGCCCACCAATAGCAAAACCATCATAGTCTGTCAATGAACATAACTGTTGGGCAGACATCTTTCTAAACTCTTTATCTGTACCCCCTTGAATAATTGCAAAAATATTTTGATCAACTCCTATACCTTTTTCTTTTTGTGATACATGGTATTCAATAGCTTGTTTTGCCCATTCTGTTGTTCTTTCTATTGATTGTTTAATTCTTTCTTGGGTATTTGGTAGTGCAATTAAATCATCTAAAATCATCATAATGTCACTTCTAAAATCATATTGCGCATCAAGAACACTTTTAGGTGTAAAATAGTGTAAACTACCATCTATATGAGATTTAAAAGTTATACCATTAGGATCAGGTTTACCATTTTTCCCATCGAGTTTTCGTAAACTAAATGCTTGAAATCCACCAGAATCAGTTAAAAAGTTATTGGGAAACTTTGAAAAACCATGTAACCCACCCATCTTTTTAATTATAGGACTCCCAGGTCTTAAATACATATGATATGTATTTCCTAGTATTATTTTAGCTCCAAGATTGAGCATATCATTATGATCTAGTGCTTTTACACTTGCTTGGGTCCCCACTGGCATAAATACTGGTGTTTGAACCTCTCCATGTGCCATAGTTAGAGTGGTTGCACGTGCTTTTCCACTTGTTGCGTCTAATTGAAATTTCATTTTTAATCTTTTATATTTAATTCTAACTTCAGAGATAACTCTTTGGTATTATTGTCTTTATTTTCAAAGACATCATTTTTGATTTGGATTCTATCTAATCTTAACTTATGAGATAGAAAATAGTTTTTTATATTAGCTACTCTTTGTTTTGCAAGCAAGTTTAAATCCTCTTGGGATATTATAATTGTAGATTTAATCTCCTTAGATAAAATATTAATGAGTTGATCTTTTTTGTATTTTGACGTTAAAGTATCTAACTTATCTTCTCCAAATATTTCTTTATACAAGGTTTTGATTTTTGCATTTCTATCATCTGATTTAATAAGTATTGAAAACTTTTTCTCTCTTAGTACTTTAGAATCATTTAGAACATGAATGGTAGGTTGTAATGTAATAAGTAAATTCTTTTTCTTTTGTAATAAACCTATTAACTTATCAAGTTTTTCTCTTTGCGGTGGCAATATATTTGTTTCTGCATAATTGAAGTCAATAGTTCCTAGTTCATCTGAATCCATCCCCAATAAAGAACCCAAAAATCTAAATGGTGCAGTAACAATATTTTTAATAACATTACCAAGTGTTTTCCAAATGACACCACCTAATTCAAATTGTGGCTGATCCATATCACCTTTTACTGGTACATCTAAATCTATTAATCCGTCACTATCTTCTAAAAGTGCTATAGCAAGACCTACAGGAAGACTCATTGCATCTGTACTATTAACATCTTCCCCTAAAGTTAAATCTTTTAGTTTTATATTATTGGTACTAGAAAGTTGAGCATTTGATATATTATAATTTAAATCAAGCCATAATCTGCCATCAGATATCTTTTGTCCTATAAATTTTCCAGAATATGGAGAAAAAGATTTTACATCAAGGTTTTCGAATTTTACTGAAACATCAGTTTTATTTTTAAAATTTGAAAGTATTGTTTTCGCTTCAATATTAGCTAATCCATATTTTTCAATAACTCCATTTAGTTTAATATTAGCTTCGTCATTTTTTGATGATAAGTCATTGATAGTAGCATTTAAACTATGAATATTTGTATCAAAGTTTAAAGGTAAAGAGTGATCAGAAAATTCAGTTCGACCATTAGAAATCTTGAGACTTTTTATATAGTAGTTAAACTCTGATTTTGTACTATTATTTGTTTGTTTACTTGTGTCATCTTTTATTACCATCAATCCATCTATATTCGTTCTTTTATCTTGATCAATTTTAAATGATGTTTTAAAGTTATCTAAATTTATATTCTCTATAAATAAATTATTATTTGTATATTTTAAACCTTTGATACCAAATGTTTTCATTTTTAATAATCTTTTTTGTGTCAGATTATGTAGGATGTCTATTTTTGATATATCTATATCTGCATTGATGTTTTGATCTGAATTTAGCATAATGATTTTAGAATTTATATTTACAAACATACTTTTGATATCTACATTAATAAAGTCCTTTATATATTCTTTATAAGGTTCTACATCAAGTCTTTTTACAGTAGCAATAGCTTCAATATTTAAAGGCTCCTGAATAGCTTTTGCATCTATTTTTATCTTGCCACTTTTTGGTGTGTTTAGTGATAAAGAGATGTTACTTCTGTCATCTTTTTTACTTGTAAATTTATCAATATTTAGATCTAGGTCTTGAAAATTTAAAGCATGTTTTTTATCTTTTAGTAAGTCGATAAATTCAATATTTTTAATTGAAAGATTAATTTCATTAGTATTAAATACTAATAAATTATTTGTAATAGTTGAAATATTATTTACAGAACTATTTATATCTGTTACAGTTAAATTAAATTTTTTATCACTGTACTTAATGTTTGGAATATTAAAATTAAAATTTTGAAGATTTGCTTTTATTTCGTCTTTGGCAATGTTTATATTAAATGATGATGAGATATTATTTACCAACCCGTCTAATTTAAATTTTACATCATCCTTTATGTAAGTATAAATTTTCTCTAACTGTAATTGTTTAAGTGATATATTACCATCAACTTTTGTTGGGTTTAAGACAAGATTGGAATTTAAATCTAAATTTAATGTATCTATAATCTCTATGTTTGTTTTAATCATTGCTGTGTGGTTTTCTTTTGTTGAAAGACTATTGATTTCTAAGTTAAAAGGCTTTGTTTTGACCTCGAATGTACTTGATTTAGTTTGATCTCTATATTCTAGTATAGTATCTTCCAATAGTAATTTATGAAGTGAAAATAGTAAAGGTTCATTTTTGATATGTTTTTCATTTTCTTTCATATCTTGAGGTTTTTGTGATAATTTATTTAAAATATGAGAGAAGTTTAACTCTTTATTATTATAGAGGGTTAGGGATGTTTTAAGTGAATTAATATGGATATATTTTAATTCAATTTCTCCAAATAGAAGTTGTGTTAGCTCTAAATTAGTTTTAAAATATTTAAAATACAATAGATTTGTATTTTTATCGTCTTGGATAAGTAGATTATGAAGTGCAATTTCAAAGGTAAATGGATTGATGTAAACTCTTTGGAGATAAGCATTTGTATTGAGATTTTCTTTTATTAGACTAGAGAAATTACTTTGTATTAAATAGGGTAAAATAATAAAACCTATTAAACTGTATACGAATAGTATTCCTAATAATATTTTTATATAAATGTTTTTTAATATAGCTTTGATAATGTACCCTTTCGTATTTAATGTTTGATAATATTATATGTTGGGAATGGAATATTAATATTATTAACTTTCAGTGCATCAAAAATTGCAAGATTTACTTTATATTGTGTCTCATTGTACTGTGGTGTTAGGGCCCAATATCTAAGCTCGATATTTATAGATGCATCTGCAAATTCTTTTATTCCTACTTGTGCTTTTGAATCTGTAGAGATCTCTTCAAATTGCTCTAAAACTTTATATATTACTTCAATGGCATTTTTTGGATCAGCAGTATATTCAATACCAACAGTCATCTCTACAATTGTATAATCAAAAGAATTAATTAACACCTCTCCAACAATATGTTTATTTGGAATAGTGATCTCTTCCTTGTCTTCTGTTTCAAGCACTGTGTATGCTAATTTAATAATCTTCACAACACCTGTGTGTCCTTGAATTTGAATTGTATTTCCAACAACAAATGGACGTGTTGCAATAATAGAGATACCTGCTCCAAAGTTTGATAATAAACCTTGCAGGGCTAATCCAGCACCAAGAGACATAGCACCAATAGCTGCAACAAATGGCGTGATTGTAATTCCCAGTTTTCCAACAGCAATGATACCTACACCCGCAATAATTGCAACCTTTACACCTAATGCTATGAATTTTGTTAGAGTGATATCCATATCTTTAGCTAAACAAAATTTTTCTATAAGTGAAGATACTTTTTTTGCAATGTAAAAACCTATAAATAGTATTATTATTGCACCAACGATTTGAAAACTGTAATTGACAAAAAATTCTATAATTATGTTGTAAAATTTTTGCATACTTTCTAGTTCTTTTTCCATGAATTTAGTCCTATGAATTTAAGTTTGTTAAAGACTTATTATATCATTAATTAGATATAATCCAATAAAAAAGTAAAAGGTACATATATATGAAAAAAATTTTATTATTTTCACTTTCAATATTATTTACGACAGTACTTTTTGCAGAAGATGCAAAAGAAAAGAAAATTGAGGAGCCTGAACCTACACGTTTAGAATCTTATACAAAATTACAAAAAGTAATTGCTGCAGTTGAATTACTTTATGTTGATGAAATTAAGTTAAATAAAATTGTAGATAAAACTATTGCAGGGTTACTACATGAACTAGATGCACATTCTTCAATGTTAAATAAAGAATCGTACAAAGAGATGAAAGTTGAAACTAAAGGTGAATTTGGTGGACTTGGTATTGTAATAGGTCAAAGGGAAGGTGCTTTAACAATTATTTCTCCTATTGATGATACACCAGCTTTTAAAGCAGGTGTACAAGCTGGAGATATTATCATAAAAATCAATGATGAAGCATCTATTAATATGAGTTTATCTGATGCTATAGGCATTATGAGAGGAAAAGCTGGTACACCGATTTCTATTACTGTAGTGAGAAAAAATGAAACTAAACCAATAAAAATTGATATTATTAGAGATATTATTAAAATCCAGTCAGTTTATGCAAAAACAATTAACAATGAAATTTTATATTTAAGAGTTTCATCATTTATGGATATGAAAGTAGCTTCAGAATTACGAAAAAACATAAAAAAATATAAAAAAACAACAAAAGCAATTATTTTAGATTTGAGAAATAACCCAGGTGGTCAATTAGGTCAAGCAATTGATACAGTAGATTTGTTTGTAGATGAAGGTGTGATTGTTTCTCAAAGAGGTAAAGACAAAAGAGAAAATGAAGAGTTTACAGCTTCTTCTCGTAATACAGTGACGGATGTACCTGTTGTTGTTTTAGTAAATGGAGGAAGTGCTAGTGCAAGTGAAATTGTATCGGGTGGTTTACAAGATTTAAAACGAGCAATTATTGTAGGTGAGGATACTTTTGGTAAAGGATCAGTTCAAAGAATTATTCCAATAAATGAAGATGGAAGTGAAGCAATTAAACTTACAATTGCAAAATACTATTTACCAAGTGGAAGAACAATACAGGCAAAAGGAATTGTTCCTGATATTAAAGTTTTTCCAGGAAAAGTATTAACAGAAGAGGAATCTGGTTTTAAACTAAAAGAATCAAATATGAGAAAACACCTAGAGGGTGAATTAGAAAAAGTAAGTGATAAAAAAGTTAAACAAGAAGAAAAGAAAAAAGAGACTAAAGAAAGTGATAAAACTATTATCACTGATGAAATGATAATGTTAGATAACCAACTAAAAAATGGTATTGATATACTAAAATCATTGATTATAATGAATAAATAAAAAAGGGAAAAATATGAACATAAATGAAATTGTAGAACTTGGTCTTTGGCCTGTTTCAAAAAAAACAACAGATGAAAAAGGTATAGCAGAATTAGAAAATTTAGGATACAACCTATTTTATATTGGTAAAAATGCAGATTTATATACTTGTCCAGGAAATGATCCTAAAGTACTATTAGTAAGAAGTGATAGATGTTCAGTATTTGATATTCCATTAAATCTTGAAATTGAAGGGAAGGGTGTTTCTCAAACAGCTATTTCAAATAATGGTGCAGCATTCGCAAGAGAAACTGGTATAAGAACAGCGATTTTAGCTGAAAATGTTGATAGTTCTTTAGAAGTTGCTCCTAGATGTCAAATGATGGAATTGTGTAAACCATTAGAAGCAGAAATTGATGGTGAAGTAGTGCAGTTTGAATTTATTTTTAGAAACTACTTAACAGGTTCTTTATATGATGCAATTCAAACAGGAAATGATCCATATGGTTTAGAATTACCTTCTACATTAGAGCAATGGCACAAGTTTGAAACACCAATTTTTACGCCGACAACAAAAGGTGTAAAAGATATTCCTTTAAATACTGCAAAGGTGAGAGAAGTATTTCCAGAGATTATATCTAGCTTAGAAAACTTATTTAAAGAGTTTACACAATTTGCACAAGACAATGGGATTATTATTGTTGATACGAAGTTTGAGGCATTTGTAGATGCAAATGGAGAATGGGTGCTTGGCGATGAAGTGTTAACACCAGAAAGTTCAAGATTTATAGCTAAAGAAGATTTCGATAAAGGTAACTTTATCTCAATGGATAAACAAATTTTAAGAGATTTTGGTAAACAAGATAATTGGAAAGAAAAATCAAAAACTTTAGAAGCTGGTCAAAAACTAGATGTAGAAGTGCCAGATTCGATTAAAAATACGATTTTAAGTGGTTATAGTAAAATTCATAATAGTTTAACAAAATAGAGACTTAGAAAAACATAGAAGGATTAAAGTTGCCTAAATTGTTATAAGGCAACTTTAGATATAATCGCAAAATATAATTTACACAAGAAGGTAAGAAATGAAAGCAATAATCAACATAGGACTTAAAAAAGGTGTTTTAGATTCAGCAGGAAAAGCTGCTCATCATACTCTTGACACTGTAGGATTTAAAGAAGTTGTAAAAGATGTTAGAATTGGAAAACAAATTGTAATGGAGTTAAATTGTAATGATGAAGCTACTGCAAGAGAAGAAGCTACTAAAATGTGTGAACAACTTTTAGCAAATACAGTAATCGAAGATTACGATATTACAATAGAAGCATAAAACTATGAAAGTTTCAGTATTACAATTTCCAGGGACTAACTGCGAATACGATACCAAATATGCATTTGAAAAGCTTGGTGCAGAGGTAGTTATTGTTTGGCATGAAGAAACTGTATTACCAGAAGGGACAACTTTAGTTGTTGCTCCTGGTGGATTTTCTTATGGTGATTATTTAAGAAGTGGTGCTTTAGCGAAGTTTGCTCCTATTATGGATGCAGTTAAAGCATATGCATCAAACGGTGGAAAAGTTTTAGGTATTTGTAATGGTTTTCAAATATTAACTGAAACAGGACTTTTACCGGGTGCTTTAAAGAGAAATGATAATTTACATTTTATATCAAAACATCATCATCTAAAAGTAGTTAATAATGAGAATTCATTTTTACAAGAATTAGAAGTTGGTGAGGTTGTAAATATACCTGTTGCTCACCATGATGGTAATTATTTTATTGATAATGATGGATTAAAAGAATTACAAGCAAATGGACAGGTTTTATTACAATACTGCAATGAAAAAGGTGAAAACCAAGTATTAAATGGTAGCGTTGAGCAAATTGCTGGTGTTTGTAATAAAGAAAAAAATGTATTTGGACTTATGCCTCATCCCGAACGTGCTATGGAGATGCTTTTAGGTTGTGATGACGGAGTAAAAATGCTTCAAGGTCTTTTAAAATAAATAAGAAAAGTAGGGTATGATGAAATATTATTTTAGGATACTTATACTTTTTACACTCATCTCTTCATCTCTTTTTTCAAATGATGAAATAGCATCAAAAGAGTTATATCTAGAATATAACTCCTTCCCTCAAAGAGTATTTACAGGTCAAAAATTTGATATAGAACTTAAAGCTCTTATTTTAAAAGATACTAACTCCTATGATAAAATAGTAACTACTTTTACTCGTGAAAATAATATTGAGATACTTACGCAAGATATTGTATGGATAAAGAATAAATCAAGTGAATATACTACAACAGTAAGCTACAAGGTATATAATGACGACTTTATCTTACCTAAAATTACACTTGCTTTATCTAAAGATGAAGAGATAATTGACTTTATATCTATTGAATCACCTCAAATTCAATATGAAAAAATTGCAGTGAATCAAAAATTGTTTTCTAAAATTATTGCTAAAAATCTAGAAATTTTTACAGTAAAAACAAAACAATATAATAATAATATTTTACACACAACTATTAATTTAAAAGCGACAAATGGGAATTTAGAAGATTTTATATTAAATGCATATGGTGAAGATCAGGGGATTGATAGTCTAAGCGATATGTATCCTATACAAAATCTTTATTATTACGTGATGATTCCTCGTCATACTAAGCAAATTAAATTTACCTACTATAATACTGATTCAAAAGATTTTGTAACAATGACTATTCCTATTATATTGGATGAAGAGTTAGTAAGTACACAAACTGAACTAAATCCTTATAACAGCAGTATATTAATATACAAACAGGTATTAAGTGGAGTATTATTATTAGTTTTTATCTTATTATTTGCTTTCAAAAGAACAAATATTTATCTTATTTTTATAACTATTTTTATAGTAATATTAGCATATTTATTTATTCCAAATAAAAAAATACTCTTAAAAGAGAATATAAAAGTTTATATTTTGCCTACGAATAACTCTACTGTATTTAAATCACTTGAGTCAAAACAAATAGTTGAAATTGTGAATGAAAATGAAGAGTTTATAAAAGTGCTTTTTAATAATCAAAGTATAGGATGGATAAAGAAAAATGATATTTAAAAAATTAAGAGCTATATTTATAGTAATAGAGATAGCCATAACAATCACTTTGCTAATTATTTTAATGTATCTATTTCGAAATAATACTAAATATTTTAGAAGAAAATGGTCTACAATGCAATTAAAACTTCTGGGTATTGATTTGCAAATTGAGGGAAAAGAAGATCCTAATGCACAAATGCAAGTGATGAATCATCAATCAGTACTTGATATAATTTTATTTGAACATTTACACTCTCGTAATCTTGCATGGATTTCAAAGGTAGAAATAGGAAATATTCCATGGTTTGGACATATTGTTAAAGCACCGTATATGATTTTGGTGGAACGTGAGAGTAAAAAAAGTTTAATAAAACTTTTAAAAGATTGTAAAGATAGACTATCTACAGAAAGACCAATTGGAATATTTCCTGAGGGAACAAGATCCGATGGTAAAAAGCTTTTAAAGTTTAAAGCAGGGGCTAGGATTATTGCAGAAAAATTTGATTTAAATGTACAGCCAGTTGTAATAATAGGAACAAGAAAAATTTTTGATTCACAAAATCTTACTCAAGAAAGCGGCGTTGTGAAAGTAATATATCTTCCAACGATAAAAGCAGATAAAACGACTACTTGGTATAAAGATATGGAAGAAACCATGAAAACAAAACTAGAACAAGAATTTAAAGATGACATTTAATCTAACCACTGCACTTGCAGTAGGTTTTGGTGGATTTTTTGGAGCAATAGCACGATTTTATGTAGGAGTTGAGATGGTAAAACATTTCCCTCATGAGGTACCTCTTGCGACATTAACCGTCAATATTGTAGGAAGTTTTATTATAGGATTACTTATAGCAGTCTTTGTGATATACACTCCTAATACATTATTAAAACTTTTTTTAGTGACAGGATTCTTGGGAGCACTAACTACTTATTCAACATTTGCAATAGAAAGTTTTATGTTATTAAATAGTAACTTTTGGTATGGTGTATTAAACATAGTATTAAATTTATTTGGTACAATTATTGCAGCTGGAAGTGGATATAAACTAATAACACATTTTATTCGTTAGATCAAACTAACATTTATATTATTAGGCTTAAATAGATTTAATGCTATTATCAAAATAGAAAATTTAATAATTTAAATTGACAATTTCATTGGAAGTTATAAATGAAAAATAAAGAAATTTTAATAAAACTAGCCAAACGAACTCAATCATATTTTAATGAGGAATTAGGACTTAAAGTAGATGATTCCTTCACTATTATCAATGTAGATAAAATAAATTATTTTGAAATTACTACACTAATATCTCTTAGTAATAATATGTCTGGCACAGTGGGAATGAGTGTTTCAAGTACAATAGCAAAAAAAATGGTAAGAAACTTTATTTATGGAAATATATCTGAAGAAGATATCTTGGAATTGGCAAGTGAAAATATTGCGGAAACTTTGAATATAACATTAGGAAATATTTTAAAAGAATTAGATGTATTCAAAAAAGGTGGTAGTATTGATATTTCAACACCCTATACAATACATAATGCAGGTAATATAATGAAGAAAAAAAGTGAAATCATGTATCTATGTACATTATATTTGGATCGTGAACCTATTTACTTAAGTTATTTTGTATAAAATAAAAGAGAAAAACTCTTTTATTTATCTAATGGAAATGTAGAAAGAAACTGTTCTAATGAATAAGTGTCTCTATGTGATTGTGTCATAATGTGAATTAATATATCACCTAAATCAACAATAGTCCAATCTCCATCTTCTTCAGTTCTTACAAACTCCTCTTCTGGTTTCAATTCATCTTTTAAATGACTTAATAATGCAATTGAGTGTTTAGTGTTTAATGCAGTAGCTATAATTACTTGGTTTGTAATATAACCTTTATCTGTAAGATCAAAAACTTCAATATCTTCTGCTTTATGAAAATCAAGTACTTTTACAATTTTTTTAATTCTTTGTTCCATATATCGGTTACCTTTTTTTGTATTTTTTTAGGAATATATTTTATATCTAATTTATCTCGTAGTGATGATGAACTTATATTTATATTCATATTTATCGTTTTAAATTGTATTATATCATTTTTTACTTCATAACCATCTCTGTTAACTACGATAAACTCAACAAGTTCATTAAGTTTATCAAATTCATTCCATAAATGAATATTTTTTAGATTATCTGAACCAATAATGAGGTAAATTTTTTTTGGTTTATAATATTCCTTATAGTGTTCAACAGTAATAATTGAAGGGGTTGCCTCTTCTCTATTGATTTCGAAGTCAGATATAAGTATATTGGGGTTAACATCATACATATGTTCAAGTATTTCAAATCTATCTGTTGGATGTAAATGATATCTTTTTTTAAAAGGGTTAAGATATGTTGGTACTACAATTAATTTATGTATATAACTAATCTTCGATAGTTCATTTATAATTTTTTCATGACCTATATGTACAGGATCAAAACTACCACCAAAAATTGCTATATTCAAATAAAACCTTCATAAATATTGTTAATATAATTGTATTTTAACTATAATACACTTAATTTAAATATTTGGAGAATAAGAAAATATGATATTGTGTGATATTGGCAATACGACTTACCACTTTAAAACTAATAACAAAACTTTTAAAATACCAACAACAGAAACATTGAATCATTTACCAACATATTCAAAAGATACAATATATTTTATTAGTGTGAATAAAAAAGCTACAAAGAAGTTTATAAAAAAATATCCAAAAGCCATTAATTTAAAGAAAATTATTGATTTTGATACAGCTTATGAAGGGATGGGTATTGATAGACAAGTCGTTTGCCATTATATTAAAGATGGTATTATTGTTGATTTAGGAAGTGCAATAACTGTTGATATTATGAAAAAAGGGAAACATAAAGGTGGTTTTATTATTCCTGGAATTGAGGCATATAAATCAATTTATCCAAATATATCTAAAAAGCTATCATTTGACTTTGAAAAAAATACAAATTTAGATAAAATTCCACTAACAACTAATGATGCTATTAACTATGCAATATTTAGTGCGATTACTTTGCCTATAGTCAAAGAGTATGAAAAGTATAAAACAAAAATATATTTTACTGGTGGAGACAAAAATTTGTTGAAGAACTATTTTTCAGACATTCCTGTAAGATATAAAAAGAATATGATATTTAATAGTATGAAAAAAATTATACAAGAAGCAAATAAAAAGAAAAAGGGAAAATAGATGTTAACAATTGCCCTACCTAAAGGTAGAATAGCGGAACAGACATTAGAAAAATTTGAAAAAGTATTCAATGAAAAGTTTGTATTTGAAGATAGAAAGCTTATCCTTAAAAAAGCAGGATTTACATTTTTAAATGTAAGAAATCAAGATGTACCAACATATGTGATGCACGGAGCTGCAGATTTAGGTGTGGTTGGACTTGATGTATTAGAAGAAAAAGAATACGATTTAATCAAATTGTTAGATTTAAAAATAGGACAATGTAAAGTCGCTATTGGACTTCGTGCCGGAGATAAAATTGATTGGTCAAGATCAAAAATTACAGTTGCAACAAAACATACAACTATAGCAAAAAGATTTTTTGAAAGTAAAGCTATGGCAGTTGATATTGTTAAACTATATGGTTCTATTGAATTAGCACCTTTAGTAGGACTTGCGGATTGTATAGTAGATATTGTAGAAACTGGTGAAACAATGAAACAAAATGGTTTAGAAGTTGGAGATACAATTATGCAATCAAGTGTATTTTTAATTTCTAATAAAAATTCTTATTACAATCAAAAAACTGAAATCTTAGATTTAAGAGAACAGCTTGCAAGCACTTGATTTATATGCAACAATAGAAGAGTACCTTGATTTTGAAGATGAAGTTCATCATCTCTACAAAACAATCGGGCATACTGTTTTATCAAAAAATCCTAAAACACTAATCGATATAGGTTGTGGGCAGGGTGAATTTTGTCATATTATGGAACTTAATGGAATAAAATCTTTTGGAGTTGATTTAAGTTCTAAACAAGTAGAATTAGCCGTAGCAAAAGGAACAAATGCAAAATGCATTGATATAAAAGATGTAAATGAGAAATTTGATTGTGCAACCGCAACATTTGATGTAATTAATTATATTCCAAAAAACTATATTCAAAAGTTTTTAAAAAACTGTTATGATGTAGTTAATATAAACGGTTACTTCATATTTGATATAAATAGTTTATATGGATTTGATACTATCGCACAAGGTACCTTAAACATTGAATTAGAAGATAAATTTATAGCAATTGATGCAAACTTTGAAGAGAATATTTTATATACTGATATAACACTTTTTACTCAAGAAGATAAAGAGAACAAATATGTAAAACATTCTGGAACGATAGAGCAGTTTTGTTATAGAAATGATGAACTATCATCAATTTTAACTGGTATAGGTTTTGAGATTGAAAATATAATAAATTTAAATCTACATAGTAGTGATGAGTTTGATAAATACATATTCGTATGCAAAAAAGGATAATAAATGATTTTTAATATAGTAGAAGATATAAACTATAGAGAGATGTTGTCAGGTCAAATATTCGAAGTAATTGAGTACCTTATCAATAAAGATGAAGAGTTTTCAATCACGGCAAATATAAAAGGTGTTGATTTTAATCCCGAAATACCAACTTCAATTAGTGATAATTTTTCACATTTTACACTTTTTACACTTTCTAATTATACATATGAATCTATTGTATTAACTGAGAAAAATATTACTTTTGAAGCTGGTTTTGGTAGTGAGAACTTTGGTTCTCATGTAACAATTCCCTTGTATGCAATTTTTCAAATTGTAATAGAAGAATCGATACTATTTTTAAACCCTACAGCAACAGTGGAAAAGTATTTTGAAAAAAAAGAGATCGAAGAAGACCATATTTCTAGATCTATGAATGCTTTTACTATGAATAAAAAGAATAAAGACTTGTTAAGTTAGTTTTACTAATTACTTAATAAGTCTTTTAAACTATCTTGCGGATTTTTACCATCAAGAATAAGTTTTACCTCATTTGCAATAGGTGTATAGATATTGTTAGCTTGTGATAATTTATATATAGCTTGTGATGTCATAACACCTTCTGCTACTTCACCTAACTCAACAAGTATATCATCAAGAGATTTTTTTGCTGCAAGACCTAGTCCTACTCTATAGTTTCTACTTAAT
>Ga0193958_1000089_pt1 | contig 42286 bp, 25 predicted proteins | sample FB_1_MG_FD_140320 | JGI IMG/M metagenome (GOLD analysis project Ga0193958, IMG submission 140320) | Microbial mat bacterial communities from the Broadkill River, Lewes, Delaware, United States - FB_1_MG | ecosystem: Environmental > Aquatic > Freshwater > River > Microbial mats | place: USA... | reverse complement strand
GCTGCAAAGGCAATCCCTTGTGCTACGCCACAAGAAATACGCAAGCCTGTAAAACTCCCTGGCCCACAGCCAAAAACCACCGCATCCATATCACGAGGTTGCAAGCCTGCTTCGGCTAAAAGGCTATCCGCCATAGGCAAAATAAGCTCAGCATGTTTACGGGGGGCGAGTTCATAGCGTTGGTAAATCGTGCCATCATCATACACGGCACAAGAACAGGCATCCGTTGAGGTATCCAGTGCTAATAGTTTCATGAAAAATAAACATATCCCAGCAGGTCAAAATAATTGATAGGTAAAGCTTGCAGTAATTATAATGCATCTATCTAAAATATGCTGTGTTATGTCACACTGTTTATCAAGTGTTGTGTGTATGGTGAAAAAAATTGCAATCATTAAAAACTAAATAACCACCAGCTTGAAGCTGGTGGATTAAGGTTTTAACCTTAATTCTGGAAAATAAAAAATAACACGTTACCCTTTTTTAAGTTTTTATGAAATAAATCGGGGTATAGGGTAGGTAAAACCTGTAAAAAATTCAACAATAAAAGTATTTAGAGCTTTTTAAAAATCAGCATTTCAAAAGAAGGTATTTACATAAATAAGTGTAAAAATGGGTAGTCCTGAGTAAGTAGTGCAAAAACTCTAACTAAGCCTGAACCTGCTATTGCATAGGAGTTACGCAGTTGAAATTTAAAATCATAGAAAAGTCAGTGTGTTATATATTTTACTGGTTTTTATATTCTAATAAAATCAATTAGTTAAAAACTAACTGCATAACTCCCATTGAAAAAATAGCTACTCTGGTACTGTCCACCATTTCATAGTGTAATCACGGCTACCTGAAATAACCTTTTTACCATCAGGAGAGAAGTAAGCTGCTACAACACCTTTTGTATGTCCTGCAAAAGTGTGTACAGGTTTTTGGGTCGCAATATCCCATAAGGTTGCAGTTTTATCCATACTACTGGAGAGTAATGATTTTCCATTAGGGGAGAAGCTGATATTGGTAATATAATCTTCATGCCCTACAAAAATTGCGATTTGCTCTTTAGTATTGACATCCCATAACTTTATGTTGTGAGCATCACTGAAGGCAAAAGTTTGGCTATTAGGGGAAAATATCATATTGCTAGGATAACGCCCCTCTATGGGTATATAAAAGAGCTCTTCCTTTGTTTCTTTATTTATTAATATAAGCCCTTTTTCTTTACTATTTCCTCGCTTAAAAAACAGCTTGCCATTTGGAGAGGTATTGCTGGACATTGCATTATAGATAAAGGGTACTTCAACTTTCTGCTTTTCTGTTTCTCTATCCCAAGCTGTAATTTTACCACTTAGATAATGGCGGACAAATAAAGTTTCTCCATCATTTGAAAAATTTGTAGGGTATGCATTATTTATATTTCCAAATGTATCTGTGATTCTTTTACCTGTATAGGTATCCCATAATGTAATGGTTCCTTCATTAGAGTAGTCAATAGCAATAAATTGCCCATCAGGTGACAGCACAAAGTGAGATAAATGAGAACTTCCTTCTATTTCTCCTGATACTTTTCCAGTGTCCACATCCCAAAAAGTGAGCCCACCATTTTCATGCCCCGTTACAATGAGTTTTCCATCAGGTGATAAAGCCATTGCAGAAAAAGCACGGAAACTTGTATCAAATGTTTTAATTTTTTCCCCTGATTCAGTGCTCCAATGACTTATTCTGTAAGTATTTTTACTATTAAAAAAATAAGATAACTCATCACTGCTATTTAAAAAAACATTTTTACCATCTTTTGATAAAACAAAAGAGTTAGCATAATTTTCTTCAAATTGAAGAATAGTTTTAGGAGTATATAGGTAATCTTTAATATCCAAGACACTTGTATTGCCTTTAGTGGTGACTAAAACTTCTGTTCCACTAGGTAAAAAATCGGCAAGTATTATATTTTCTCCCATAGAATAGTAATGATTATCAATATACTCACTATTTTTTGGTTCATATTGAAAAAAGGCATGTAAACCATGTTGAAAACCAGAATCAAGTTTAAGTTTATTAGGCTCATTGAATACTTTATCAAGATCATAAATATTAATATTACGTTCAAGATCACCTAAAAGAATTTTTTTACCATCAGGTGAAAATTTTACAATGGTTACTAGATAACTAGATTGATGGAATATATGTTTTATATTCCCTGTTTCAATATCCCATAAAATGGCATAACCACCAGCACCTGATAACAGCATTGTTCCATTAGGTGAAAATACAACCGTATTTACTGAGGTATTTTCCTCCCCAAAATTAATATCCCCAGTTTCACGAAAGATACGTATTAATTCCCCAGTGTTAATATCCCATAACTTTATAGTGCCATCCCAGTTACTTGAAGAAGCAATCATTTTTCCATCAGGTGAAAAAACTACATTATTGATATAATTGTCATTATCAATAATAGTTTGTATTAATTCTTTTGTTTCGACATTCCATAATTTTATTGTCGTATCTCCACTTCCTGATACCATAGTTTTTCCATCAGGAGAAAAAGCAAGACTATTTACAGTATAGGTATGTCCATCTGTTCTTTCTCTTATTGGGAATGATAGAGTCGGCTCTGTAATAATATTGACCCAAAGTGAAGCGGGAGGAACTGAAGGGGTATCACAACAAGGTATTAATTGCTTGTCGATAATTTGAGCATAAGTTTCACCATCTAATTGATTATTAATGCGTAATGTAACAGCATAATTCTCAACTCCCTTAATATCATTCCACTCTAAACTGGCTAGGGTTAAATACCCTAATATCCCATTTTGGGTATATTGAATAGTATTTTTAGCCACGTCAGAGTTTGCATCAATTTCTTCTGATTCACACAAATGAAATCTATTCTCTTCCACTAGGCAAAATGTTGTTTTATAGACTTTATTATCAATGATTACAGCAGGTAATATCATTTTATTGCTGGTGGTATTGTAACTTGCATAGGAAAGTGGAGAGGAGGAGGTTTGTGGGATTTTCCAGTGTTTTAATGCACGATCATACCCCCCTGAAACAATGCTTTTACCATCAGGTAAAAAAGCAACAGAGGTGACAGTATTAGTATGTCCAGTAAAGGTATAAAGCACTTCTCGTGTATGAGTATTCCAAATCTTTACAGTATGATCCTCACTTCCTGATACAAGCAACATACCATCAGGTGAGAAAGCCACTGTCTTTACAAGTTTTGCATGCCCTGAAAAATGCCCTATTTTTTCTCCTGTTTCAATATCCCATAGTGTAGGAGAGCTATTATTTTGTACAGATACAGCGACTTTTCCATTTGGAGAAAATGCAATTTGTGAACTAGTACTATCGTTTCTACTGACACCTTTTTTATAAAATTGTTCAAATATTTGCATTTCTTTTCCTGTCTCACTATCCCAAAGCTTTAAAGTATTATTATTACTTTTTGATAAAATACTTTGACCATCAGGTGAAAAAGAAACTGCATGAATACCTGAATATTGATCAGCAAATGTACGAATAAACTGACCTGTTTTAGCATCCCATATTTTTAATCTATCCTGATAATCACCAGAAATAATAAATTTTCCATCTGGGGAGAAATCGGCACTATACACTTCATTGAACTCATTATAACCATAGGCTCCATCCTTTCTTAATGATTTGTTCTCTACAGTAAAAATAATTTTCTTTGTTGCTATGTCCCATAATTTTAAGGTGCTATCACGACTGCTAGATAAGAGTGTTTTTCCATCAGGTGAAAATGTCACCGTATTGATATTATCAGTATGTCCTTGGAAAATATGCAAGGTTTCACCTGTGTTAATATCCCATAGTCTAAGTGTTTTATCACCACTGGCTGATACAACATAGTTTCCATCAGGAGATACCGCTAAATTATTAATGCTATGATTGTAATCAGAGTCATAGGTTTTCTTCCCTGTTTCTGTATCCCAAATAACTAACTCCTTTCCAGTACCTGCTAAAATTTGTTGTCCATCAGGGGAAAAGGCGATAGAGTTAATAGCATAATCAGTTTTTATTTGCTTATTTATCTTATCAAGAGCTTGACCTGTTTTTAGGTTATATAGCTGGCCTGAGAAAGCAAATATTTCACTATTAGGGGAAAAGGTAATAATATCTTTTACAGAGCTTGAAGAGTGTGAGCCAAGCTTAATGCTATATATTTCCTGCTTTGTTTTAGCATGATAAGCTGTAAGATAAAGCCCAAAACCAACCACTATTGTCTCCCCATCTGGAGAAAAGCCAACTACTGAACGATATGTAGGGTAGGGAAAATCAGGGTGTTTTGTTTTAAAAATATAAATAGCATGACCTGTTTTAATATCCCATTTTTTTATCGCACCATCTAGGCTAGCAGATAAAAAATGCTTTCCATCAGGTGAAAAAGCAATAGAACAAGGTGCTGCTACAGGGTTACGACCAAGACTATAATGATAATTAGGTGTACTATGCTGAGCAAAAGTGATGACATCTTTCCCAGTGTTAATATCTCTTAAGCGTAATGTTGATTGCTCATGCCCAGATAAAAAAGTTTGCCCATCAGGTGAAAACTTTACTGTGCATACCTCTTTATTTTTCTCATCTCTAAAAGTACGTATTTTAGTTCCTGTTTGAACATTCCATAACTTAACTGTCTCATCATAACTACTTGATAAAAAAGTTTGTCCATCAGGTGAAAAAGATAAGGATTGAATCGTATCTGTATGCCCTGTAAAGGTATGAATAGGCTTTTTGGTTTTGGTATCCCAAAGCTTTATTAGGTAATCAGGGTAACCTGATGCGGATAAAAAAGTTTTACCATCAGGTGAAAAAGCCACTATATCAATATCATTGTGATCATGAGGTGATACAATGAAAGCAGGTGGGAAAGATAAAATAGGTTTATCCACTACTGTCGCTGAAATAGGTAGCGAGTAACCATAAACTAATAATAGTGCAATAATTAATCGGAAAAATGAGCTTAGCCGCATTTTTTATCTCCCCTTTTATGTTAAGTATTAATAGTAATTCACATAAAAAGAAAAAGCAATTTTTTATAGTGGTTATATATAGTGATTTGAATACTAAATATCAGAAACAAGAGAGTAATTTCAGCTCTTATTTTATAAAAATTGAATATTGTTTAATAAGAAAAAGAACAGCTTACTGTTGTTAAAATAGGAAAAAAGTAAGAAATTATTCATTTTAATAGTTATAAATCATAAAACTGACTGCGTATTCAAGGAAGGTGGGGTATAATGCGCGGCTTGGTTTATTTTTGTAAAAAAATATTACTTTAATATTCCTTGTTTAATAGCTAATTATTTACTTACTTTAACTTAAATCGATCATGAAAACATACACTCTTTTCTTAACGTTTATTCTTTCCTGTTTATCCACTTCTGTTTTTGCTTTGGAATGGCAAAGTACTGAATTACAAATGCTCTATGGGCGAGATTATAAATTAGGGGAAAAGCATCGTACTATCATGACCGTTAGCCATGCAAATGAGTGGAAATATGGCTATAACGCTTTCTTTTTTGATGTGGCACAGCCTTTTGAGCCTGATGCAGATGTCTATTTTGAAGGCTACACATGGTTAAGTTATGAAAAAATGACAGGCAACCAAAACCGCATTAATTTCGGTATCATTGATGATGTGATGTTAGGTGCGGGGATTACCGCTGATGCAGAAACCCCTGTACATTTGTATGGTTTAACACTAGGCTTAAAAATCCCTCATTTTGATGTCTTTACCTTAGATTTATTTGCACATGATCATTCTATGCACAATGAAATCACCTATTCAATTACCCCTTACTGGTCAACTGATTTCAACATTAAAAATATGCATTTACGTTTTAGAGGGTTTGTAACCTTTACAGGAGAAAATGGGGAAAACGCCCGCCAAATTTCAGCACAACCACAATTATTGATGGATATTGGACAATACTGGGGACTGGATAATAAATTATTTATGGGGATAGAGTACTTATACTACCGTAATAAATATGGTGTAAAAGGGACAACAGAATCCATGCCCCAAGCAATGATTATGTTAGAGTTCTAAATTATACTCACTATTTATCAAAAAAGTTCATAATAAAAGCTTGACAATCGTGGTGCATTGTTTCTATAATTCGCCCACTATTTGAATTTATTGAATTTATTGAATTTTTTAAGAAGGAGAAAACGCGCATGAACCCAACATTACTCAATAGGCACTTTGCTTTCTGAGATCTATGTTTAGAACAGAAGGCAATACATTTTTGTGGTTGTCTTCTAGCGCGTTTACTTTTTTAGTAAAGAACCCCGTTTAGAGCACAACCACTCAACGGGGTTTTTTTACGCCTGTAAGAAAGGAAGAAGGTTATTCTGTGCCTGTCTTTCTATTAGGTCTTGCTGCCTAAAAAGCCCCTTATCGACTTATTTTTATGACATAAGGTGGTTTTATGCCTGTCAAATTAACACTGAACAAGGGCAAAGTGCCTATTCAAGTGTACACTGATGATATTGACTCAAAAGCAATTGATCAGTTAACTAATATTTCTCAATTACCTTTTATCCATCATCATATTGCTGCAATGCCTGATGTGCATCTTGGTATTGGTGCCACGGTTGGCTCTGTGATCCCAACAAAAGACGCTATTATCCCTGCTGCAGTGGGGGTTGATATTGGTTGTTTTATTGGGAGTACAAAAGTACCGTTATTAAATGGTGAAGAAGCCAATTTGCAAACCCTTGCTGAACAAGGGGGCGAGCATTGGATTTATGCTATTGATGCAGACCATAAAATTACAGGGGCAAAAGCCACTGCAAAGCTAACCCGTCGTAATGCTTCTTTAATGAAGGTGGTACTTGATAATGATGAAGCAATTATTTGCACACCTGATCATCAATTTATGTTGCGTGATGGAACATGGTGTGAAGCAAAGGATTTAGCTGTTAAAACATCTTTAATGCCTTTTTATAGCTGCTTGGATAAAGATGGGTATCGTACTGTTCGCCAGCCTGCAACAAGTAGTGAACAACGAATGCATTGGGCATTAGCACGTAGTGGAGTATTAGGAGAAATACCTTCTTTTGAAGGACAAAAAACAGTTATTCATCATAAAGATTTTCAGGAAAGTAATAACTCTCCAGATAATTTAATGTTTATGGGGAGCAAAGATCACTCTCGTTATCATCGCACTTTAGTAGAACGTAACACGCATTGGCATTCAGCTGAGTTTGAAGAAAAACGTGTTGCTGCATTAGCTAAAAAAGCAAAGACAAAAGATGGTCATGCTTTTTATGCAGAACGTGGTACACGTAATATTAAACGCTACATGAAAAACAATCCTGAGCATTTTAAACAGGCTGTCGCGGGAAATGGTCAGCGTGGTAAACCTTATTTACTCGAATACAATCAAAGTGAAAAGGGACGAACTAAAAGTAGTGAAATTGCAAATAAATTACTCCAAGTCGAGCGACATTGCACAATTTGCGGTGAAACATTTCAAGGACATTTGCGTTTAAATGCACATAATCGTAAGGAACATGGTTTTAACCACAAAGTTAAATCAGTAGAATCAGTGGATTATCATGCTGATGTGTATTGTTTGACTGTGCCTGATTATGCTAATTTTGCTTTATCCGCTGGAGTATTTGTACATAACTGCGGGATGAATGCCATTCGTCTCTCTCTTACAGCGGAGCAACTTCCTGATAGTTTAAAGGGAGTACGTGATGCAATTGAGAAAGCGATTCCTGTGGGGTTTGCACAACATAACCGCCCTGCTATTAATCGCTCTTCTATTAATAACTTAAATGTGGGGATTGAATCTATTTCAACAAAACACCCTGCGATTTTGAAAATGATGAAACGTCCTTTTGATACATGGACACGCCAACTAGGAACGCTAGGCGGTGGGAATCATTTTATTGAACTATGCTTGGATGAGAATAATGATGTGTGGATTATGCTGCACTCAGGCAGTCGTGGTATTGGTAATGTGATTGGGCGTTATTTTATTAACCTTGCTAAAAAGGATATGGAAAAACATACCAGCCATTTACCTGATCAAAATTTATCTTATTTTTCTGAAGGTAGTGATCATTTTAAGGATTATGTTGAAGCGGTGCATTGGGCACAGGAGTATGCGTATAGTAATCGCCGCGAGATGATGACGTTGGTATTAAAGGCGTTAAAAGAGACTTTACCTACTTTTGAAATTACCAAAGAGGCAATTAATTGCCATCATAACTATGTATCAATAGAAGAGCATTTTGGCTCCCAAGTGTATTTAACCCGTAAAGGCGCGATCAGTGCTTATGAGGGTGAGCTGGGAATTATCCCGGGGAGCATGGGTGCGAAGTCTTTTATTGTACGCGGTAAAGGGAACGCGCATTCATTTTGTTCATGTTCTCATGGCGCGGGGCGACGTATGAGTCGTTCTAAAGCGAAGCGAGAATTTAATGCTGATGATTTAGTCGCACAGACTTTGGGCGTAGAATGCCGCAAAGATAAAGGCGTGGTAGATGAGATTCCAAGCGCGTATAAAGATATTGATACGGTGATGGATAATCAGCATGATTTGGTTGAAGTGGTACATACTTTGAAACAAGTTGTGTGTGTGAAGGGGTAAGTATGATGAAAACGAAAAAAGTGAAGCCACATAATCCTGTTGCTATGTCGCCTTTATTACGCAAAGGGGGAGTACATGAGAAATCTAAATCCTCTCGGCGTTCTAAAGATAAATTGAAGACTCAACGGGTTATGCATACTTATTTTGATTTTGGTGTTGAAGAAGAAATTTAATCTATTCAACTATTTACTTTAAAGCAAACGATAGTGGTATTACATACAATGCCACTACAGTATATTTGCTTTTGTGGGTAAAAAATTTTAGATAAGGCTTATTAATCCTCCCCCCATTAGGCAATACTATGCTTAAGGGGGGGTTCACATATTTTAAAAAATTAAGAAAATTTACTGTGTAAAGTTACCAATTTTTAATTCAGGAAAACGATGAGCGTTACCTTGTTGATCAATGACTTCTATCATGTAGTTATCTGCTCGTTCTTCATTAGAGAATAAATTACTCCATGTTGTCGTTGCTAAACTCCCCTGAGGGTAGCTAAAATTCACCCCATATATCACATCACCATTTGGTAAATATTCCATACGATGCATGGCTAAGGCAAAATCACCTTTATTTTGTTTCAAAGTGACTTTTTGTATAGGGTAATCACCTTGTCGAACAATTGCTTTTACCATAAAAGAGGCATCATCTGCTTCGACTAATGCGGGATCAAATCCTGCACCTAATACTTGGGGTATAGGGCGTTTTATACCTGCTTTCTGAGGAGGTGGGACGTATAAAATATCAGAAGGTGTATCAAGCACTTTATGTTGCCCCACTTCTAAATTAGGAAAACTATGAAACTGCCCAGCCTGATCAACTGCTTGTACCGTAAATTGCCCTGTTTCTTCACCATATAATTGCCCTAAAGTGGCAATAGAAAATAAACCTTGTGGGAAATGATATAGTGTTTCATAACGTTGATCCCCATTGGCATAGGTGGCAACATGATGCATGGCTTGGATAAAATCAGTGTCTTTTTGCTGTACACGGACTGTTTGAATTGGACTTGCTCCTGCACGTACTATAGCAAAGAGTGTCATCTCGGTTGCATTGGCATCCACTAAAATTGGATCAATACCTGACATAATCACCTGTGGGCGCACACGCTGTGTATTCACAACAGGAATACGTGTACTGTCTCGATCAATCACACTGACTGCACGGCTGGTGCTGGCGATTAATTTATTCTCTACTGACTCTACAAGTAATTTAACTAAATATGTGCCTTCTTTTTCATAGGTATGAGCTGGATTTTTTTCCGTAGATATTTTTCCATCTCCAAAATCCCATATATAGGTTAACGTATCAAGATTTGTTTCTGATTGACTTTCATTGGTGAAAAAAATACGTACAGGTTTATCTCCAAATAATGGTGTGGCACTGAATGCAGCAGTAAGAGAGGAAAAATTATTTTTAATACTAATCGTAGTTGTTGCTTCAGCAGTATTACCCGCCTGATCAGTGGTGGATACCGTGATATCATAATCACCTGTTTTATCAAATAGGTGAATGGCATTGGCTTCACTTGTGGTAATTGCTGCTGTGCCATCACCAAAATCCCAAGTAAAGACTTGTGCACTAAAATCAGCAGGAAGACGGAAAGCAAAGAGATAACGCTGTGGATTATCTAATGTATTCACTGCATCTAGTGGTAATGCGGTTAAATCTGTTGCCACCGCTTTGTTTACACTTAACTGATAACTTCCTTGCTCTGCATTATTACGACTGCTTGCTTCAATAATTAAGCGAGTATTCTCTGTTGCAGTATAACGAATTTGAGCATTGTTCCCCTCACCATTATTATTATCAGTATGTAATGGGCGTAAATATTTATCATAAATAGTCAAATAGCTATCTACAGCCGTTGATTTCATATCAATCACCAAGGTTTCTCCTGTGTTCACCTTTGGTAATACATAGCGATCAGCATAGGCTAAATAGCGGCTATAGGCGTTTTTATCTGAGCTGGTTAACTCTCCTGTTACGGTATTCGCTGTTGCAATCACTACCGCATCAATATCACTGGCAACCTCTATTGGTATTTGATGAAATGCATAAGCCCCTTGATCATCTTTTAAACGTACACCTACGCTATAAAAACCTGCTTCTTCAAAAGTATGACTGACAGTATTATTGACACTACACTGTAACGCACTGCCATCATTAAACTGCCAACACCGCTCAATAATAGTGCCATCAGTATCACGACTAAAATCGGTGAAATTGATAGTCGCAGGGGTGTTTACATGACTTGTACTGGTATGAATCGCTTGAGCTAAAGGTGCTTGATTAGCTGGATTTTCTACTACATTTAAAGTATATGCACCGCGTGTATCATGATCATGCGTTGTGGCTTCAATATAATAGGTAGCTGTAGCAGGGGCAGTAAAACGTAAAAATGCATTAATACCTTGCACTGTTTTATCATCATTACTACTTAATAACTGAATACCCTCTTCCTGACGCTCAAACAGATACAAATAACTATTAAACCCTGCTGACATATGTACAGCAATTTCCTGCCCTGCCTGCAATGTTATGGCATATACATCTGCGGGGGTTGAGGCGCGGAAAAAAGACAAACCATCATCATTATGTATACTGCCATGATTTCGTGTTTCACCAATAGTGATAAAAGGTACACTCTCTAAATCAATAGTAGAATGGGGAACAGGGGGAATAAAATTACTGATTTCAGTGAGTGCTTGGTGACCAATACTTTCATATAATGCAGCAGTATTAGAAAAAATATGATTTGCGGTTTCATTGGCTGCATCCACTGTACTACTTTGTGCAACGAAATAAATCAGACGTACTGTTTTATTAGCAGGCACTGTAATATTTTCATATCGCCAACTTAAAAAATCTTTATCAACCGTAACAGCTGCAGGAATCTCTGTCCCTGCATAAGAGTGATAATGTAATAAGGCAGGTAAACTACCTGAAATAGAAGTTGTTTCTCCTTCTACCACAGCTTGCTCTTGTCCAAAAACATCTTCATTACTTTGCTGTTTAATATCATCATCTGTAATTAAAAAATGTGGTTTTTGACTGATAACCTTTGTTTGTTCCCCTGCTCCTAGCTGCCCAAATACTTCTACAGTCACCGTTTTATCTTCATCACTAGCGTTACTTAAAACCTCCATATAACGCACAATATTATGTGTTTTAGATACATACACTTGGCGTTTTACCTGTAAACCACTATTAGGTTCTGTAAAGTTACCTGTTATCACTTTACGCCCATTTTGTGATAATTCTAATGTATCACTTTGATATAAGGCTTCATTAACCCGTAAACGGTACATATTCACATATGCATTCAAAGAACCTGATTGCAGCGAACCATTTGGGCTAATATCATAGGTAAAACTCTTCCCATCGCTTAGGTTCAATGCAGACACTGAACAAGGAATAAGTAAGCATAACAGGCTGTAACATAACCGCCGATAACGGTGTATTAACATCATTTTTTATCTCCATAAACAATTTTTTCTATTATATTCCATTTTAGAAAGCTGTTCGGAAGGTTTTAGGAAAAAAGAGGCTGGAATATAGGCGGATCAGTAGGGGAAAACCAACAATATTGATTTCAAAAAAAGAACGATAAGCAGAGATTAATGAAATGAATAATTAGAATGAGAAAAGGATAAAGTGTATAGTTATTATAAAATTGGAAGTGAGTGAGACTAAAATAAACACGTGCATATTGATATGACGAGTAAGTGATATAGAATACGCCAATACCTGTCAAATACTGTACATTTTCTTCTTAGAATTAAAATTTATAACTTACTCGTAGCTTTTTTATTGTTGTACTAAACTGCTTTAGCAATCATGCGTAACTGTGTTGCAGTCATTAGCCATTTTAAATCACCATCACCTGCTTTAACGCCATCTCTAAATTCCACCATACATGCGGAACCTTTTTTCATATATAACCAATCATTTACCTTTTTAGATAGTGCCCACATAATAAATTCACTTAAATCAGGTTCATGCCCCACCAATACAATGGTTGCATTCTTATCATCAATATAACATTGTTTTAAATAGCGAATAATGGTATCAAATTCACCATCAGGGGCTAATGATTCTAAACGTTTGTGGGCTGTATTTGGGTAGACTTCTGATAAAATATCAGCTGTTTGTTTTGCACGTAATAATGGGCTATGAACAAGGCGGGTGACTTTCGGGACTAATTTTTGTAGACCGATACAACTCTTATACATTTTTTGCTTACCCTTTCCAGTTAAAGGGCGCAAATCATCGGGGTACTTACTTTTTTTTGCAAATTCTATACGATCTTGTGCAATGGCATGACGAATAAATAATATTTGCATTCAGGGGTCTCCTAGAACAGGCCATTATATATTGGTAGTTGATACAATAAATAAAAGAACAGGAAAAATAATAAAACTTAAGCCAGAATAGGCTCTATTTTATAGATTTTATGAGGATAAAGAGTAACCTCCTCAACCTTGTTCAAGAATGAGGAGGTAAAAAGGTTTAGTATTATTTATCTAATACTTTTTCTAAGCTGTTACACACTGTTTTTAAGGCTTGAATACGTCCAAAGCGTTTATCATTCCCTGCAACCAGTGTCCACGGTGCATAGTCTGTACTGGTACGTGCCACCATATCATTAATTGCTGCGGTGTACTCATCCCAACGCTCACGGTTACGCCAATCTTCTTCTGTTAATTTATGTTGCTTATAAGCCACTTTTTCACGCTCTTTAAAGCGGCGCAATTGTTCTTCTTTACTAATATGTACCCAGAATTTTACAATCGCTGCGCCATCATTGGCTAACTGCTCTTCAAAGTCATTGATTTCTAAGAAAGCACGTTTCCACTCTTCTTCTTGAGCAAACCCTTCAATACGTTCCACTAACACTCGTCCATACCATGAACGATCATACATGGTCACATTACCCGCACGTGGAATATGTCGCCAGAAACGCCATAAATAATGCTGTGCACGCTCTTCATCTGTTGGGGCTGCAACGGAAATCACTTGATACAAGCGTGAATCCATCGCCTGTGTCATACGGCGGATTTCTCCCCCTTTTCCTGCTGCATCCCAGCCTTCAAAAACAGCCACTAAAGAGCGTTTTTTATGGTGAGCTGCCCAAGCTAAACGGTTTAACTTGCCTTGGTATTTTTCCAGTGCCCGACGGTATTCTTTAGAGCTTAATTTTTGATCTAAATCGACGCGATCAAGTACAGTGATTTGCGGGGTTTTAGGCTTAATAATTTTAGGCTCAACCACTTCAATCACAGGTGCATTAGCTGCGGCTTCTTTTTTTGCTGCTTTAGCGGCTTCTTTTGCATCATGTTCTGCTAAACGTTTTTGTAAAGCATGTAGAACAGTTTGCCCAATAGTTAAATCACGGTAATACGAATCTGTTGATTCTACGAGTGTCCACGGTGCGCCACCTGTATCAGTATGGCGAATCGCTAATTCTGCCGCTTGAGTATATTTATCGTATAGTTTGTGGTTTTTCCAATCTTGTTTGGAAACTAAACGTTTTGCGTTCTTATCTTTTTCATGACTTTTTAAACGATTACGTTGTTCTTCTTTAGGTAAATGTAACCAGAACTTTAGAATTAATGCATCGTCTTCTACGATCATATTTTCAAAGCGGCGCACATTTGATAACTGCTTTTCAAAATTGGCTTCGTTAATTTCCTCATTAACAACTTGTTTAATGGGATCAACATACCATCCACCAAAGAAAATACCAATACGCCCTCGTTGAGGTAAACGTCGCCAGTAACGCCAAAAATAAGGGCGTTCACGCTCTTCATCGGTTAATGATTCAATGGCAAATGTTTGTAATCCACGAGGATCTAACCATTCATTTAATGCATTGACTACATCACCACGCCCTGCTGCATCCACCCCTGAAATCATTAAGATAACAGGTGTATTGGTTTTGCTGAGAGCAAACTGTGCTTGTAGTAATTGTGCTCTTAATTCGGGTAGTTGTGCTTTATAGGTTTTTTTATCTATTTTTCGACCCAGTTCCGCTGCTTCAAACATTACTGTCATTCACTCCTTTTGGATACATATTGTCAACAATGTGGAGACATTCGTTTTATAGAGTTATATCTTATTTATACTAAATTAAGTATTACTAACTCTGTCAACGATCTTATTTTTATCATGATGCAATTAAAAATATACATCTCCCATGTTCCATGACTTTGGAAACATTTCTTACAATAAGCTTTATTTTAACTGACCGCAAGAGGCAAAAATGAACATAATACAAATAGACAGATGTTTTTGATAATTTAACGTAAATAAAGATAAAATATATTGTACTAAAACAATGTGTTATTTACTTAATCTTGAGATGAATACAGAGATATTAGTACAGTTATCAAATTTTTTTACAAGGTATAAAAAATACTTGGGGGGTAAGATTAAATACATTCATCGCACCATAAAATTTACCCTAACAAATGCAATTAACAGATGATAATTAATTAAAAAATTATTGTTTCAAAAAAAATAATATGAAAATAAAATTTTTAACAAGCTTGTATTGCATGTAATGCATTGAAATAAAATAAATAAATGCAAAATAAAAAGGAATATTTTCAAATTCAATAATAATATTGCAATTACAATACGGAAAGTTTCGTAATTAATCCTTGATAAGTTTATTTATTATCCTTACATTGAAGCAATGGGTAAAATACCTAAAACTTAGACCATCTAATTGATTTGCTCACTTGACTGCTTGTTTGGCAAATCAACGCTCCTTTATCATCAATTCATTGAAGTCAGCTATGCATAAAAAAAATCTGTATATAAAGCGCATACTTCTTTGTATGACCGTACTTTTGATTAGTGCGTGTAATACTGAAGAGCCCGCCCCTACCGCCCCACCTAAACAAAAAGTGGTGGCAACAGTCACTCATGCCAGTGAAAAAAAAATTACTGACAAAAAAGAATTTCTTGGACGTTTTCAAGCAATTGAAGCAGTAGAACTTCGTTCTCGTGTCACAGGATATTTACGTGATATCCGTTTTAAAGACGGGGATATTGTAAAAAAAGGCGAGGTATTATTTATTATTGATCAACGCCCTTTTAAAATCGCTTTAGATCAAGAGCGCGCTAATTTAAATGCGGCTAAAGCCCAGTATGATTTAACTCAAAAAGAGCTAAAACGTACCCAACGCCTTTTAAAATCAAAAGCTATTTCTCAAGAAGAATATGATAAGCGTGATCAAGAGCGTCGTGTGGCAAAAGCACGGGTTAATGCAGCAGAGCAAACGGTTAGGCGTGCTCAACTTGATTTAGAATTTACCAAAATTAAATCTCCTATTACAGGTAAAGTTGGACGCTATCAAATCAGTGAAGGTAATTTAATTAAAGCTGAAGATGATAAATTAACTAAAGTTGTTTCCGTGCATCCGATGCATTTTTATTTTGAACTCAGTGAAGCGGATTTTATTAGTTATAAAAAATATCGTACAGAACATGATAAACAAAAAGAATCAACCAATAATATTTCAATAAAACGATTAAATAATACAGAAACTGAATTCACAGGTTATATTGATTTTTTAAATAATGAAGTGAATCGTAGCACAGGGACTATTGAAGCGCGTGCAGTCATTGATAATAAATTAGGGCAATTAGAATCGGGTATGTTTGGGCGCGCCACTTTGCAAATGAGTGATCCATATCTTGCTTTACTATTACCTGAAACCTTAATTACCACAGATCAATCCCGTAAAGTCGTGATTGTGGCAGAAGAAGGAAAAGCAGTAGCAAAACCTGTGGTATTGGGGCAATTGGAAGAAAACTTAGTTGTTATCAAGTCAGGTTTAAAAAAGGATGATCAAGTGATTGCTCATGCTTTGCATAAATTTAGAGCAGGCACAGCGATTGATGAAGTTGTAGCTGATGCCCCTAGCGATGCACAATAAAGGATAATACAGCGTGAAACTGTCACATTTTTTTATTGATCGCCCTATTTTTGCAACCGTCTTATCTATTCTGATTACATTACTGGGTGCACTATCTTACTTTAATCTACCTGTAGAACAGTACCCAGAAATTACTCCCCCGACAATTCAAGTCACGGCAGGGTATGCAGGAGCTAATGCGGAAACCGTAGCTAAAACAGTTGCCACCCCTTTAGAGCAAGCCATTAATGGGGTTGAGAACATGTTATACATGACCTCTCAAGCCACTAATGATGGACAACTGTCTATTAATATTACCTTTGAGCTAGGGACTAATTTAGATATGGCACAGGTTTTAGTACAAAACCGTGTCGCCACAGCATTGCCACGCCTGCCTGAAGAAGTGCGTCAGGTGGGTGTAGTGACTAAAAAACGCTCCCCTGATTTAATGTTAGTAATTAACCTTTCTTCTCCTGATAAAACCTATGACCAGCTTTATCTAGCCAATTACGCCACCTTACAAATTAAAGATGTGTTATCACGGATTGAAGGGGTAGGAGATGTTTGGGTATTTGGTGGCAGTGAGTATGCCATGCGTATTTGGGTCAACCCTGATCAAATGAGTCATCTAGGGATTACCCCCAGTGATGTACTGCGTGCATTACGCGCCCAAAATATCCAAGTTGCCAGCGGTACACTAAATAAAATGCCAATGAGTAGTGAGCAAGGGGCATTTGAAATCAGTGTACAAACCCAAGGGCGTTTAGTGTCCACTGAACAATTTGAGCGTATTATTGTCAAAACAGGGGAAAATGGGCATATTGTGCGGATTAGTGATATTGCACGCGTAGAATTAGGGGCACAAAGTTATTCCACTAAAGGCTATTTAGACAGCCGTGAAGCTGTAGCATTACCTCTTTTCCAACGCCCCGGATCCAATGCTTTAGAAGCCACTGATAATGTGATTGCTGCCATGGAAACTTTAAAAGAGAAATTCCCTGCTGGTATGCAATATGACATTGTTTACAATCCAACAGAGTTTGTAAAATCCTCTATGGATAAAGTGATTCTTACCTTGTTGGAAGCTGTGCTATTAGTCACGGTGGTGATGATTGTCTTTTTACAAAGCTGGCGCGCTGCTATTATTCCTATTCTAGCCATTCCTGTTTCCTTAATTGGTACCTTTGCCTTTATGCAAGCCATTGGTTATTCCTTGAATACCTTGTCTTTATTTGGTTTAGTACTTGCCATTGGTATTGTTGTTGATGATGCGATTGTGGTAGTAGAAAACATGGAACGCTTATTACGCCAAGGTTTATCACCGCGTGAAGCAGGTAAGAAAACTATGGATGAAGTGGGGGGCGCATTAATTGCGATGGGGCTTGTATTAGTTGCCGCTTTTCTCCCCACAACTTTCTTAGAGGGTATGTCAGGGCAGTTTTATAAACAATTTGGTGCTACTATTGCTGTTGCCACAGTATTATCAGTTGTTGTTTCATTGACCTTAAGTCCTGCGATGGCGGTTTTATTACTTCGCCATACAGCAAAAGATGATATTCCCCCCCGCTTTTTCCCTAATCCATTTGCATGGCTACTTTACCAATTTAATCATCTGATTGAATCCTTAGCAGGGATTTATGCAGGGTTTACAAAACGCTTTGTGCGTTTAGTGGGGCTTGCTTTAATCTTGTATGTTGGTTTGATGGCTGGCACACAATACCAATTTAAAAATATTGCAACAGGCTTTATTCCAGAGCAAGATCAAGGTTATCTCATTACAATTGTTCAACTTCCTGCAGGAGCTTCTTTTTCACGTACCGAAGAAATTGTAAAACAAGTGATTGAGCGAGCTGGTAAGATTGATGGTATTGCCCATACTGTTTCTTTTACAGGGTTATCAGGGGCAACTTTTACTAATGCCTCTAATGCAGCGACTATTTTTTCCACTTTAGATCCTTTTGATGAACGAGCTAAAAAAGGCATTACTGCCCAAGGCGTACTACAGCAAACCTATGGAGCCTATGCTGATATACAAGATGCCATGATTTTCACCATTGCCCCGCCTCCTGTGCGGGGTATGGGAAATGCGGGGGGCTTTAAAATGATGGTACAAGATAAAGGGGGCGTTGGCTCAAAAGCACTGGAAGGAGCAACTTGGCAATTAGCCATGGCAGCCAACCAAGATCCTATTATTGCACAAGCATTTACTATTTTTGAAACAGGTACACCACAACTTTATTTAGATATAGATAGGGAAAAAGCGGAACGCTTAGGTGTTCCCGTTTCTGAGATTTTTGATGCTTTAGGCTTATTTATTGGTTCTGCTTATGTGAATGATTTTAACTACTTGGGAAGAACTTATCGTGTCATGGCACAAGGTGATGCACAATATCGCTTGCAGAAAGAAGATCTATTACGTATTCATGTACGCAATAAATCAGGAGATATGCTACCACTGAGTGCGGTCGCGACTGCACGTGATATTGCTGCCTCTTCCCGTATTCCACGGTATAATTTATACCCTGCCGCAGAGTTAATGGGAGCCACTACCCCAGGGTACAGTACAGGGGATGCTTTACAGCGTATGGAAGAGTTAGCAGCACAAATATTACCATCAGGTGTCAGTTATGAATGGACAGAAATCGCTTACCAACAGCGTCAAACAGGCAATACCGCTGTCACCGCGTTTGTATTGGCAGTCCTATTTATCTTCCTATTACTCGCTGCGCAGTATGAAAGTTGGACACTCCCTCTTGCGGTGATTTTAATCGTACCCATGTGTTTACTTTCTGCCATTACAGGGCTGATTATTGCGGGAATGGATAATAATATTCTGACCCAAATTGGCTTTGTGGTACTGGTTGGTTTAGCAGCAAAAAATGCGATATTAATTGTGGAGTTTGCTAAGCAAGAGGAAGATGCGGGGATGTCACGTTGGGATGCTGCCACAGCAGCGGCTAAATTACGCCTACGCCCTATTTTAATGACCTCAATTGCTTTTATTCTAGGTGTTGTACCTTTGGTATTTACCAGTGGGGCAGGAGCAGAAATGCGTCAAGCACTGGGTACAACTGTATTTAGTGGCATGATAGGGGTGACTTTTTTTGGTCTTATTTTTACCCCATTATTTTATGTCGTTTGCCGTCGTTTAGCATTTAAAAAATAAGTGGTATTGTTAAGCCTTAAGCTTTATTAGATAGAAAGCAGCTCATCAAGTGAGCTGCTCTCTATTTATAATTTGTTTTATTCCTTTCATTTGTGTAATGCCCCTGTGCTCTTTATTCCAGCTCCCTAATATTTAAAGCTATTTAGCTTAGGAGTGTTACATGTTAAAGAAAATTAAAAATCTAACCTTTACCATGTTATGGGGTTAGTTAATTGGTTTTTTGTGTTCATTAGGGTTAGTGAAGATAAAGCGGAAATCCCCTTTTTTTAGCTCTACATAGTCCATTATTGTGCCATCTAGTAGCTCTTCATAACACTGATTTAATACAATATCGACACCATGCATATGCAGATGAATATCATCTTGATAAATGTCATCAAAGCCCATACCATAATAGATACTCCCATCAGGGCGTTGCTGTGCTATGATACGCAATGCTAAACCTGTTAAATGACCATGTTTGGCTGAATAAGAAATTTGCTCAGCAGCTTGTGTTGTAAGTGAAAACATCATTATTCTCATCCTCTCTTTAGTATTTTTTTATTATTTTTGCTTATTTTTTTATATACTATTTATCATAATTACGTAGTTTTCAAGCTATTCTTATTGAGTATTAAATAATAAAATACTCACAACCTTGTTAAATAGTATTTGTTGAGTATATAGATAACCTAAGTATAACAAGCATACCTAGATGTGAAGCCTTGTTGTTAACAGAATTAATACATAATTACATTAACCATTAGTTAATCCACTAATGATCAATGTTTTTTTCTATATACCTACATAAAAAATAGCAACAAATAGCTCAGTTTCAAGCTTATGTTAAGCTGAACATTATAGTCTATGCTTTAAAGAGAGAAGCATGCTTTATAAAATCCATAAATTATTTAAAAATACCACCTTTTATATTTTTAAATAGCATTGAATATAAACACTATTCATTTATATAGCTAATGTGACTTTTACTGCTTGTCATAAAAGAGTATATTAACAATATGATTTACTAATTCCTTGCCCTCTATTTGCCATAAAAAGAAGGTAAAATTGAAATAACACGATTCATTTATATTTTATATGTAGACTACGCTTACATATAATTAAAGTAGTGTTATCTTGTTATAAATAAAATAATAACTTTTTGTTTATTTTATTTTAATCAATGGATTAGCGTTATTATTTGCGGTAATTTAAACTACCTTTTCAAGGTATGTTATTTGCATAATGAAAATGGGGAAGGTTGTTTATAATTTTTTAATTATAAGACAATATCAAAAAACAGGGGTATATCAATGTCTTTTAGCAAATTCCTAGCTGTGATGAAAGCTAAAATTAAACATGTGTTTGAGCCTTATGCATTACCCGTATCATCTGAAGAACAACAACGTTTAAATAAGGAAAAACAGGCACAACATCTCGTCCATGAATATAAAGTAAAAAAATTAAAAGTACGTTTATGCTATCGTTTATATAGCTATTCGAACATGAGTATAATTCGCTATTGGTATTTGCATACCAAAAAACAGCTTCATAATTGTGGTGTGGAATTGGAAAAACAGGGTATTAACATCCCTGAACTCTCTTAAGCACAACATAACACCCTAAATTTATTAAGTAGCAGACCAGCCTATCCATAATACTTAATATATTTAGTACATGGATGTTTTCTATACATCAATAATGTTATATAAAATAAATATTTTTGCCTAACAATTAGTTTATAATAATGCTGTGTTTTTATAAGCTAATGATTAGGTAATAACGCATTTGTGAAAAATTTAATTTGGCTTGTTACTGTATTTTGAGAAAGGGTTTGACAATGGTAGGTAAAAAATTGCTGGCAACAGCATGTGCCTTATGTTTAGGTACTGCTACAAGTGTGTATGCGGATGATGCAGCAGAGTTTTGTTATGCTGTGGCAGATAATGATGGTTTAAACCAATCTGCAGATGTATTAGTTACATTTAACCGTACAACAGGGATTGCAAAAGAAATTGGTTCAACAGGGACAATGCACATTGAAGCCGTTGCATTTAACCCAGAAAGTAGTGGGCTGTATGCTGCAGATGAAGATCAGCTAGGTGTATTAGATTTAGTCAATGGGACATTTGTTGCGCTTTCTAATAAATTTGGCTCAGGACAAGGTTCAGAAGGTACTGTCGTTTTTGATGATGTCGATGGCTTAACTTTTGATATGGATAGTAATGTACTTTACGGTACACAGCGTGATATCCAACAAAAAGATATTTTATTTAAAATCAACCCTGTGACAGGTGAACGTATTGCCAATGCCTTTGGTGAAGGCATTGATTATGTTGTTATTTCAGGCCCTGAATTAGACGTTGTACATAACGTTGATGATATTGCCAGTGACCCAACCACAGGACAACTATACGCTTCTGTTAATATTCACGGTCAACAAGGCTACTTAGTTGTTATCAATACTACAACAGGTATTGCAACGCCTGTCGGGTCTATTCAAACTGCAGATGGTGAAACTGTACGTGATATTGAAGGCTTAGGGTTTGCTGCCAATGGTGAACTATATGGTTCTACAGGAAATAAAAATAGCAGCCAAAGCTACTTATACCAACTAGATAAAGCCACTGCTAGTGCAACACTTGTAGGACCTTTTGATAGTAACCGTGATTTTGAAGCACTGGATTGTTTAACTGGAGATATTTCCCAAGTTAAAGTAAACAGTACAGGATGTAACCTATATGCTTTACATGATGAAGGGCGTAATGACTCACAATTTATTATCATTGATCCTAAAACAGGGCAAGTGAATAAATTCGGTGACCTTCATGCTGATCATGACTTAGAAGGTTTAGATGTTCACCCGCTGACAGAAATATTATATGCCACATCAGGAAATGATAACTGGGTAGGTGAGAAAGGCTATTTATACACTGTTGATGCCAAAACAGGCGAATTAGCTGTTGTAGGTGATACAGGGTTTGATGCAATTCCGGGGCTAGCCTTTAATCCTTCCACTCGTGAACTTTGGGGATACACTGACCAAAAAACAGGTGGGGCTCATGGCTTAATTAAAATTGATACCACAACAGGGGCTGCTACACTTGAACATGAAACTCCTAATGCAAAATGGAAAGCAGGCTATGTGGGTATTGAAGCCTTAGCATGGAGTGTTGACGGACAAACGCTTTACGCAGCAGATGATACCAAACTGTATACCTATCAGGATGGAGAATTTACATTAAAATGTGATAACTTTGACTCTGAAGTCGAAGGTTTAGAAGCCATGCCAAATGGGCACTTAACCTTTACCTTACACCCTAATAATTTCACAGATACTTATGTATATGATCCTGAACAGTGTAAATTAGTGGAAGGGCAACGTTTTGTAACAGGATTTAATGATATTGAATCTGTTGCATGGCCTGCAGCATGTGGAAATATTACCTTAACAGGTGAAGGGGTTGACTTAGAGACACCTGAAGTACAAAGTTTAGCCACTTTACAAACTGCTTTATCTGGTTTAGGTATCACAGGTGTTAATACAGATGATGCAGGTAATTTACATGTGCCTGTAACAGAAGGCGTGCGTTATGTTGTACGTCCTGATCGCCAATCTAAACGTGCTGATGACGGCTCTACAGTTGGCTTACATTCTTTATCTGAAAATAATGTATTAACATCATTAACATTAACCTTCGCTGATGAAGATGAAGAAAACCGTGATCAACCTTTACACCCTGCTTCTCCTAATGAAGATGTACTTGAACAAGCGATTAAAGCCAGCTTAAGTAATGTGCAAAATGTTATCATTTATGAAGATGGTAAAGTTAAAATCAAAATTGCTTTCCAATACTACATTGGACAATTAGATTTCTTAGTGACCAGTGGTGGGGAAAGTAGTGAAAATGGTAGTTTAGTGCCTACTGCTGATTTAAATGCAGATGGTATTAATGATTTCTTAATCACTTATCCAAATGGTGAAAAACAAATTCTATTTTACAAAGGCTCAGAAAGCGCAAGCTAAAGCTTATTTTGTAGACTAGATTACTCCAAGGTGTGTACTTTGATATACACACCTTGGTTATTACCTTAATATCCTCTTATCCTAATTTCATTTCTGATATTAGCAATCCTACAAAATATTTTTTTATTAATATATTATAGTCATGTATAAAAAACCAAATAGCACGCATATGGCTTTCAATTTTTCTAACCAAGCATGAAATTTATTGTCTAAATATATTATTTAGCCTTATGAAATATATATGTTATACTTTCTTTGGCTCAGCTTTCTTTACCCTTACTTTATGCTCAGCAATCAAGGTACCGTTTAAGTTTTTCATGGCTGCTTTAGCATCCCCTGGTTTTGGCATTTCAACAAAACCAAAGCCTTTTGATTCTCCTGTTAACTTATCCATCACAATAGAGCAAGATTGTACTGCCCCATAGCTTTCAAATAATGCTTTAACTTCTGCTTCGGTTGTTGTGATAGCAAGGTTGCGTATTAATAATTTCATGATGCACCATAGTGATGAAGAGTGTATGAGATGACAAGGGTGGCAATAGTAGCAGAAATGGATACATTCCCCCATCGCTTTTTATATGATTTGTTAGTATAAACTATCAATACGTTTTCCATGTAATATAGAAAAATAACGCATATTTGCAGGGGCATGAGCAATAATGCCAGAAATAAAAATAATACAAATTAATAATTCATTTTGCCATACTGTAGTATGCGCTAATATTGCTAATAACCCCAGCTTAATTAAAATAACCACCCCTCGTAACTGAATCAGCCAAATTGCATTGGTCCAAATCTCTATTAACATCAATAATGTACCTGTACCTAAAGTCAGGTAAATATACACTAACCATAGTGTATTGGGCTGTTGAGAAAAATATACCCCACCAATACCAATTAATCCTACTAAATGTAAACTGCGTAAAATAATACGTGTCCAGCGTTTCCCTATAAAACCACGGTTATAATTTGGAAATAAAGCACGAAAATACTTATTTTGCTTCATATCGATAACTCCCCTACACACACTGATATACTCTTTTATTTGGATAGATTTAAACAATACCTGATAGATATCTGATACTGCAAAAATAAATGATATCATGCAAAATAATACACGCCTCTAATTAAGCTGTGATCTATTATTCAAATGTAGAAGAATACGATACAATATCATGCAACATGATGTAACAATATAATGCCCGATAGTAAAAAAAGAGGGCATACAGATAACATAGTTGTTAAGCTACTGCCTTTTTACATCATTTAGACTCTTCTACCTAAACATAACAAATATGTAAACATTATTTTATCCTTAGATAACTGTGGTACACATTCAGTTATAGAGTGTTTAATACTTGATAAAATAATGATGACAGATTTTATATTATACATGACGTGTGCTTAGCAAACTGCCGCATTATCAAAGGATTGCATATGGTTGATTTACCCCACTTACTTCTCGTTGATGATGATCCATTAATTAGTGAATCACTTGCCTTTGTACTACGCAGCGACTTTGCCATTAATGTTGTCGCCTCACGTGAAGAAGCGCGACATTTTTTACACACCAGCCCTATTATCCCTGAAATTGCCCTTGTTGATTTAGGTCTCCCACCTGCGCCTCATAGCCCAGAAGAAGGTTTTAACTTAATTGCAGAATTATTAGCTTTTAGCCCGAATATGAAAATTCTTGTTCTTTCAGGACAAGATGCACAAGATAATGTACGCCACGCCCTAACCCTTGGAGCCGTCGACTTTGTACCAAAACCTTGTGATGTACCTTTATTAAAAACACGCTTACAGCATCAGATTATGATTATTGATGCAGAAAAAGAAAAGCAGCAACCTGAAGCAGAACAAAAAAGCACAGGCTTAATTGGGGAAAGCCTTGCTATGCAAACCCTTAATGCACAAATTCAGCAATTTGCAGATTCCCCTTTTTCAGTCTTAATTCAAGGTGATTCAGGGTCAGGAAAAGAGCTGATTGCCCAAAGCTTGCACACTCAAAGTCAACGTGCCTCTACCCCTTGCCTAACTGTAAACTGTGCTGCTTTTACCCCTGAATTACTTGATGCACAACTCTTTGGGCATACTAAAGGTGCGTTTACAGGCGCGACCACTGCCAAAGCAGGTTTTTTTGAAGAAGCTAATGAAGGCAGCCTGATTTTAGATGAAATTGGTGAAATGCCATTACAGCTTCAAGCAAAATTATTACGAGTACTGGAAAATGGAGAATACTACCGTTTAGGTGAAACCCGTGTTCGTCATTCCTCTGCACGTATTATTGCTGCAACAAACCGTGATTTGCGCGAAGAAGTCAGTACAGGTAATTTTCGTAATGACCTCTATCACCGCCTAACAGTGCTTACAATTAAAGTTCCCCCTGTGTGCGATCGGGGGGATGATAAATTTTTACTACTTGAATATTTCCAGAATTTTTATAAAAACATGGGTACCCTCTTCCATTTAGAAGAAGAAGCAAAAATTTTATGGGCACAATATCACTTCCCAGGGAATGTACGTGAATTGCGGAATATCGTAATTCGTTTAGGCGCAAAATACCCCACTCAAAAAATTACAGCTATGCAATTACAAGAAGAGCTAGAAGCAGATGGGCGTGAGCATGTTGCCTCTGAAATGGATTCTGATGAAGCCATTATGCAACGTTTGAATCAAGGCAGCTTCTCACTAGATGATATTTTACTTGAATGGGAACGTCGTTATATTAATGCCTCCTTAAAGAATAGCCAAGGCAACCTCAGCCAAGCCGCTCGTATTTTAGGTATCAACCGCACCACCCTCTACAGTAAAATGCAGCGGTTAAGTAAAAATAATCATTAATTTTCTTTCTTCTCGCGCTTATTAATTGAATGCTAGCACTACACCATGAAATACTTAGTTATTGAACACGTTCCATTAGGCTACAGTCACACCACAGGACACTATCAAATTGGTGCGATGTGGTTAGAAGATTTGCGCGCCATGTCAAAAGCCATACAACAACAGGGGGGAGAGTTACACGTTGCCACCCCGTTATTGCATAATTTAGATGTACTAGAAAGTGGTAGCTTTGACCTGATTACCATCAAACCTGAAGAAGAAGGTTTTACCTATCACCCTTTACCTGAATTTCGTAGCTTTAAGCAATTATTTAGTGCATGGAATCGCTTACAGCAAGGCTTTAATGCTGCAATTAAAAATATGGATATTGTTCAGCTAAGTTATGGTGGACACCCACTCCCTTTGGGGCAGTTAGCATGGAAACACTGTGATCCTGATAAAGTTATTTGGATTTTTGATGGGGCTGACCCTTTTCCACGTTACCAAGAAATTATTCGCCTAGAACCCAACCCTGTTAAAAAACTGATCCGCCAATTTTTGATGTGGGACTTTAAACGTTTTTGTCAGCGTATTATCCCCAAAGCAGGCTTAGTTTTTTCACATAATGACTCTGCTGTACAACGCTTTAAAAAAATATGGGGGGATAACTGTCACCTTTTTCCCCGTACCTTTGTACGTGACACCATGTTATTAGATGCGGCACAATTAGAAAAACGCTGTGAATTTTTAGCCGACACAAGCCGCCCCCTACGCCTCATCGTAGCAGGACGGCAAATTCTTATTAAAGCCACTGATCATGTGCTAAAAGCGATGAAAAAAGCTCAAAAAGCAGGTATAAAAGTAGAACTTATTGTCTTAGGGGAAGGGGAAGATTTAGACTATTTTAAGCAAACAGCAACAAAATTAGGCTTAGATGATTCAGTAGACTTCCGTGGGCAAGTGCCCTACGGAAAACCTTTATTTGATATTTGGGCAAGCTGTGATGCAATGGTTATCACTAATTTAACCAGTGAAATCAGCCGTAATACCATGTTAAGCATGGCACATGCACTCCCCCTTATCATTTATCGTAATGAAGGCACTGACCCGATGATTGAAGCCTATGATGCAGGTTACCTCATCCCACGCGGAGATATTGATGCATTGAGTGATGCTTTTATTAATGTTGCTCAACAACGCGAGAAATTAGTCACCTATTGTAAAAATGGGCAACATGCTGCCAGTGAACATACCTTAGATAAATGTCACGATTCTCGTGCTGTATTAGCACGGCAACTCTTTGAACAGCTTAACTAAGCTATAGAAAATATTTTATTTCACAGACGGGTGCTGAATAATTTACAATATAGAGCACAATAAACTATTGTGTTCTATTTTCTGTTTTGCTACAATTCCTGCCTCACTTAGGGGGTCTGTAGCTCAGTTGGTTAGAGCATCCGACTCATAATCGGCAGGTCGAGTGTTCGAGTCACTCCAGACCCACCATCCCCAAAGTAGCTAAACCGTTGTTTAAATTATATTTACTGAAAAAAACGATATTTATAATTTATACTTACTGTACAAATCATAACCCTGTTTCCCAATTTCTTCTCAATTTCTCAAAAAAAACAAGTTAGTTTCTTCAAACAAGCGATATTCCTTTGCTCCCTGTAGCACCCTCTAAATTTATACTATTATTCATTAATCCCCAGTTTCCTTAATTAATGCTAGTTCTATAATTATTTTTAAAATAGAGGAATCAATAAGTACTATTATTCTTTTCTTACGTTCATTACTGCTTATAAAACACTGCGTAATGCCACTCATTGCATTATTTTGAGTAATAAAAAATAGAGAAGATGATAGTTTTTTTTGAGATAACACTATATAAACGGCATAATAGCTAATGCTGGCTTAATTTACTGAAAATACATTCCTAAATGAACTTTATTTTTCACTTAAAAATGAAGATAAAAGAGTGATTTTTAGCTTAAAAGAGCACATAAAAAAACATAGAATTACTTAAGATATTGCATCAACATCACTCTGTAACTTGTTATTTGGTAAATTTTTTAATATTCTAACACCTATATAAGCAGAGAAAAAATGCAACGGTGATGATGTCTTGACTGAATACAAAAAAAGATTGTATAAAAAATTTTATAAAAGTGCTTAATAATAAGCAATTTGTCAGGTTTACCTAGTTTACTCAATGTGTGTATTAAGTAAATAAGCATAAAATATTTTAAGTTTTAGCAGTATAATTAACGTCAGCGTTATATCTCGGCTCATATAGTCATCACTGTGAATTGAATAACAATACTAGGGGAATATTAAAATATGCGGTTTCAGCATGCTTTTAAAATAGTCTCGCGTATACTCATAAGCGCACTAATGCTTAGTAGTTTAGTAGCGTGTGAGGATATTAAGCAATTGGTAGGTATCTCATCCGATTCGGATATGGATGATGATGCTATTGTAGAAGTTGCCGATCTAAAAATTGCCGTTGCACCGTATGTTGCATGGATGCCTTGGTTTTTAGCAAAAGAGGAAGGGTTGTATGAGCAGTTCAGAGAGGAATACAGCGTTAATGTAGAATTTGTCTCTGATAATTATGTGAATACAATTGAGCGTTTTGTCAGTGGTGAAGTCGATGCCTTGGCCATTACTAATATTGATGCCATTGCGCAGCTTGTTCGACGTGACATTGAAGCAGATGTGGTGATTGTTACCAGTTATAGTAATGGTAATGAAGCATTACTTATTCCTGAAGGAGCAAATGAAAATATTCAAGGCAAAACAATTGCATTAGAAGAGTTTTCATCTCGTCATTATTTGCTAGATCGCTATTTAATGCGGAGTAATATCGCTTTTGATGAGGTCAATATTAATAATACTTCTGATGCACAGTTACCCACAACACTTAATACAAAAGAAGTAGCAGGTGTTGTAGCTGGAAACCCCACTTCTCAACAACTGGTTAGTCAAACCAATTCTAAAGTATTATTTGATAGTAAAAATATCCCAAATGAGATTATTGATTTAATCGTAGTACGTCGTGAGATATTATTAGAGCACCCTAATTTTGCTCAAGCATTATTAGCAACATGGTTCTCTGTGATGGAACGTTTACAAGGTAATCGTAAAGGTACAACCTTAGATGAAATGGCACGTCTTGCAGGGCTTAATCGTGAAGATTTTGATAAACAATTAGATGGTGTGAAGTTAAATGATACACCTGTTAAAACCTTATCAGCCATTCGTAATCGTTCTATGCGTAAAACCATGCGTCATATTCGCTATTTTATTGAGCGTCATGATTTAACAGGTGAAGAAGTGTTTACAGGATGGGTTTCCTACCCTGGACGATCACCTGCACTCTTACATTTTAACTCCGAACCATTACAGAAATTCCTCGCTCCACCTGAAGATATCGAATTTTAGGCTTATGGTAGACGAAAAGTATAATGGACACAGTGAAGAGGGTTGGTTAACGCCCAGCGATGCGCTTAACCGCCCTTTTACACGCCCTTTAGAAGATACTACCCATCATGGACAGCATGATCATACCACCATGCGTCGTTTGGGTTTTCACGTTGGCAATATTGGCTTATTGATTAAAGACAACATTGTAAGTGAGTTATCAGAAAATCGGGCACAAATTTGTCGTATTCCTAATACGGCAACATGGTTATCAGGATTAATTAACCTACGAGGAAATTTAATTCCTGTTTTTGATATTAATGCTTTAGTTGGTATTGAGCGTAAAGCAAAGAATAAAGCCATGTTGCTGATTTTAGGGACAGGTGAAACAGCGGGTGCATTGATGATTGATGATTTACCATTACACATCCGCCTTGCACCAGAAGATAAACTAGATATGTTACCAAGTTTACCTGATAGCATTCGCCCTTATGCCACTACGGCATATGAAAGGGATAATCAAATCTGGTTTAACTTCGATCATGTCGGATTCTTTCAGTCACTTTCATCAAGGGTTGCAAGATAGTGGAGAATTTACAGCTAGGGTACACACTGTACTGCAGTGGGGACGTAATCTATGAAACTTAAAACGAGAATGTTATTTGGTTCCGCGATTATCGCGGTAATACCCGTGGTGATTACCTCGTATTTTACGGGTAACGTTGCGAGTACATTGGGTCAACAAGCGTTGACCGAGAGTGCGCAAAGTCATATTAGTTCAATTCGTGATACCAAAAAAGCACAAATTGAGAACTACTTTAATCTGATTTTTAATCAAATTCAGGTCTATGCGAGTTCTAAAACAACAATTGAGGCGATGCAGGCATTTAAATCGGCCTATCCTAAATTTCAATATGAGGCCTTATTAGCCAATGAAGGGGGGGAAGGTCCTCCTGCACCACAAAGCTTACCTATTGATGAGTATCGTGAAGAGCTAGAAGAATACTATACCAGTGATTTTACGCAAGAATATGAAAGTTTAAATGTTAACTCTGCCCCCGATATGACAGAAGTATTAAACCAATTAGGTGATAATACAATTGCATTACAACATTTTTATATTAATGAAAATCCAAATCCTTTAGGTACAAAAGAAGAGTTTATTGCAGGCAGTGATAGCTCAACCTATAGCCAAGCCCACCGTGAATTTCATCCCATTATTAATGACTTCCAACGCCGTTTTGGTTTTGGTGACGTGATGATGCTTGATGCAGATACAGGGCATATTATTTATAGTGTACTAAAAGAGCTTGATTTTGCGACCTCTATGATTGACGGTCCTTATGCCAAGCTAGGTTTAGGGCGTGTATTTGAGCAAGCAGTCAAAGCAGAGAAAGGGCAAGTGTCCTTGATTGATTTTTCTCCTTACCTACCTTCTTATAATAATCAGTCTGCCTTTATTGCCACCCCTATTTTTGATGGTGAAAAGAAATTAGGTGTGCTTGCCTTCCAAATTCCCATTGATGACATCAATGATATTATGACTTATAACCGCTCATGGCGTATTGATGAGTCAGGGAAAACAGGGGAAACCTATATTGTTGCGACTGATGGCACAATGCGTAATGACAGCCGTTTGTTAGTGGAAAATAAAGAAGATTATCTTGCTGCGATGGAAACTGCAGGATTACCGCCTGAAACGATTGCTGAAATTGATTTGAAAGATACCAGTGTGGGGCTATTGAGAATTGATAACCCTGGTACACGTGCTGCATTCTCTGGGGTAACAGGTTTCGACTTATATGAAGATTATCGTAACCAGTTCGTACTGTCTGCTTACTCACCGATTAATGTGCAAGGGCTTGCATGGGCGGTCTTCTCAGATTTAAGTGAAGATGAATCTTTAGAGCGTTTGATCAAATTAAAAGATGAGGTACGTGATAATACGATTCCTATTGCGTTTGGTATTCTACTCGCAGGGGGGATTGTCGGGTTCTTCATTTTCGGACGAATTGCTGCACCGATTTCTCACTTAGAGGTCACCATGACCAAGGTGAGCCAAGGGGACTTTGAAGCGCGTTCTGATATTTCTAATCGAAATGATGAATTGGGTACATTGAGTAAAGCATTTAACAGTCTGTTAGATGATCGTTTGTCTGCGTTGCACCAAGCGGAGGAGGAAAACGAACGCTTAAACAACTCCATTATTGAATTGTTGAAAGCGACCTTCCAATTATCTCAACGTAACCTAACTGTACAGGTACCTGTAACGGAAGATGTGACAGGCCCGCTGGCTGATGCGATTAACCAGATGTCTAGTGAGACCTCTAAGGTTCTTTTAGATGTACGTCATATTACAGAGCAAGTAGAAGCAGCATCCCAGCAAGTAAAACAGCAGGGGGATAACGTTTCCCGTGTGGCGGAAGCAGAACGGGAAGTGGTGGATACCACCATGGAAGAGTTATCTGCTGCGGCAGAAGCGATGAGCAAAATTGCGGAAGTGGCGCAATCTTGTAACGAAATCGCGACCCAAGCGACACGTTCTACCCAAACAGCGTTGGCAACAGTAACGAGTACTGTGGACGGGATGGGTGAAATTCGTGAAACGATTCACGAAACGGAGAAACGGATCAAGCGATTGGGAGAACGTTCTCAAGAGATTAGTTCGATTGTTGATATCATTAACAACATTGCGGAGCGTACACACGTTCTGGCGTTGAACGCGAGTATGCAGGCTGCTGCTGCTGGGGAAGCCGGTCGTGGTTTCTCGGTGGTTGCGGATGAGGTGCAACGATTGGCGGAAAGTTCACGTAACGCGACATCGCAGATTTCGGCATTGGTGAAAAACATTCAGGTGGAAACCAATGATACGATTGCAACGATGGATAGAACGATTCAACAGGTGGTTGAGGGTTCACGTCTTGCAGAGCGTGCTGGGGAACAGATGAAAGAAACTGAGAACACAACGGCGAACTTGGTACAAGTGGTTGAACAAATTGCGATGGCTTCACGTCAACAAGCGCAAATTTCTAACGAATTGCGTGAACGTGTGGAGACGATTCAAATGAGTACCCAAGAAACAGGTAAGCAGTTGGAAGAGCAAACTATTCAAACGAACCGTTTGGTGGAATACTCTCAACAGTTATTGGAATCTATTCGCGTATTTAAATTACCGACAGTATAACTATAAAGTTTATACATCTTCTTGCCATGTTTTAACAAAGATGGCAAGAAGCATAATTTATTTTTCATATTAATGGCAGACAGGCAATTATTGGAAGGTCGACAATGTCAGCAATACTTAAATCTGAAATTATCGAAGACCTACATACTAAGGTCGCCAATGATGCGTACGCATTATATGAAGCACTTGCGGTATTTGTGGAAGAAGATGATGTAGATGATAGCGCGTTACCCGAAATTATCGAACAGTGCACAGAATACGTACAAAGCATTAGCACTTTTGCAGAACTAGCACAATTAACAGGTCTCTTAGAAGTTTGTGAACTGACTAAACGACATTTGATTGAAATCGAATTACAAGATAAAACACAACGAAAAGCACTTTGCCAAGAGGTAGAGCGTTGGCCACGCCTGATCTCAAATTATCTTTATGCACCGACAGAATATCAGCCACGCCAGCAGTTAATTGCTCATTTGCAACATTCTCATTGGCATATTCCATTGTCTTCGGACAATGCAGAAAAGTTAACCCAACAGCTTGCAACAGATTTTTCTTTAACGACTGAAACGCAAGATTCTCCGTTGGAAACACCGATTACCTCTGAAGAGAGCAATGTAACGCCTCTTCATACTCCTGCTTCTACTGAGACGAGAGCAGAAAAAGTAACAGAGGAGCCCGTCTCCGATTCTATAGGGAATGATACCGCCACTATGTCGTTACCTTCAGATACTCAAGAATTAAGCCTTATGCTAGATGAAGCATCTTTTGATGATGCACTAGATGAGGAATTGGCACCCCCTGTAGAGGATATTGCTTCATTACCTGAGACGCTTGAAGCGGACAGTGAACTGATTTTAGATGATGAAAGTTTATATACTACAGAAGAGATTGATATGCCTCTTGAAGAGGCAATGCAATTGTTACAAGCAACAGAAGAAAAACACCTTGTAGATATTCCTGAAGAAAATAAACCTGAAGAAATACTCAGCCCTTCCCAACTTGAAAATAATAATGTACTCATTGATTTATCCAATCAATTAGTTGATTTAAATGATACTTTTTCAACAATATTAAATAATTTAGTCACTGCCGATGATGACAGTGAGCAGTTTTTGGATGCATTAGAAAGCTATACCAATACAGTGCAAATTCTATGGGAGAAAGCGAGTACAACCCAGTTAGAAGGTTTGCAAAAAATCTGCATGTTTATTAATGATAATATTTTTGAATTAAGCAGTCGCCCTAAAGAACAACGCTTTCATTTACGTGAGCTTTTTGTCAATTGGCCACGATTAACTTTAGATTATTTGCAAAGCCCTCAAGAGAATGCAGCAGCATTAGCACAATATTTAAATAATACACAATGGCCGCTACCTTTAACTGAAATTGAAGCAAATGGCTTACAAATGCAGCTTATTCATGAGGTATTGACACCACACATGGAATCATCCATGTATTTATCAGGGGAAAGCCCTGTGCAAACTGCACCTGTGAGCCATACAGAAACATCAAACACAGATAATCAGGTGGTCAGTTCTTCAGTTAATGATGCAGTGGATGAAAATATGGCGCATCTATTAAACCCTGATGCCATGCCTGAAGAAACTGAAGAGGATGCACCTGAATTTGTGCCCCCTGAATATGAAGCCTTATTTACAGATGATACGATTGAACAAGTCAGTGATGAGGTAGAGTATACCGCGGTTGATCCTGTTACTAGCCCAGCAATAGAAAGTGGTTTACTTACTGAGTTATCAGAAGAAGCTTTAAATGCATTAGTTGAAGATGAGGCACATAGTTTATATTTCCCCTCTCAAGAAGAAAATAGCTCTACAACAGATGCAGTGATTGACAGTCAAGAAATAACAGAAGAAGAGCTTGATGTAGAAGTAACGGCATCCTTAGATATTGAGGCTATTGATGAGTCAGTTGATAGTGATACTTTAGACTCTGAAGAAAGTGATGAGGATGTATTAGCCGTAGATATTAAAGAGGATGTTGCAGAGCTTCTCGAGACTGATGTGTCTGAAGAAGCTGTATTATCAGAAGAATTTGAAAACATAGTACCTGATGAATTAGAAGATGATAATGCAAGCCTATTTATCAATAATGAGAGTGAAACAGGGGGAGCAATCTCTGATGACTCATTCAGTGGTAATGACAGTGATGAACTAGATATTGAATCCAGTGAGCAACTAGAGGATGAGGGTATCATTGCGAATACAGAGGACAGTACTGTTTTTGATATAGAAGAAGATGAAGATGAAATCTGTGTTGAAGAGGATACAGAGTCTACTGTATTGGAAGCAGATAGTGCAAATGAGGATAGTGAAGCTGTACTTGAAGATATCAGTATAGATGACACAACTGATATTAAGCTAAGCTTATTACCCAATGATTTATTAGAAGTCTTAATTGCAGAAGTTGTAGATGCCAGTGATGAGGTGAATCATGCGTTACAAAAATTCATCACAGCTGAAAATGACAGTGGTGACCTTTTAGCTTCAGTAGAATTATATACAGATAATGTGCAATCTATTGCTGATGCCGCAGATATGGCTGGATTAGCAGGGATACAAGATATTTGCCAATTTGTTAATGAAAACTTTTATGATTTAAGTACGCAACCCTTGGCTATTCGCCGTGCTTCACATACCTATCTTGCAAGTACAACAGATTTATTGCTTAATTATTTAACTGCACCACTGGAAGGTGGGGAAGCATTAGTGAATCATTGCCGTCTCCCTCATTGGAGCTATCCATTAAATGATGACACCGCAACAGAGATTATTACACAGTTAACAAAAGGGCATATAAGCCATGTTAGCCCACTTGGTATAGAAACTGAGCAGGCTACAGCAAGTGAAAATACTACAGATACAGCCCAAATTGAGATAGTGATTGAGGAAGAAGAACCATGTTTTGTATTAGCTGATAATTCAATTATTGAGTTATTGACTATGCAAATCACTGAAACACAAGAAGAACTAGTTACTATTACTAGCCAATTAGTTTCCTCAGAAGATGGTGCGCCTGAATTATTAGAAGCTGTTGAAGCATATAGCGAACAAGTTCAAGCAATTTGGGATACTGCAGATATGGCAAGCTTCACAGGCTTGCAAGATATTTGTACCTTCATTAATGATAATGTGATGAGCTTGAGTATGTTGCCTAAAGCGCAACGCCAGCAAGCAGAAGAACAATTAAACGAATGGGTACTCCCTATTGTTGTTTACTTAAATGAAGCCACCCCTTCTCATGTCCATACATTATTAGATTATCTACAAGGTGAGCAATGGCCTGACCCACTTGACCAAGCGTTACGTGATAGTTTATATGCACATTTAACCCAGTCTTCTGCTGAAACGCTTGACACAGCTGAGGCGAATGTTACTGATACAGTTGCAACAGAAGTAGTTGAAATAGTTGAAGAAGAAGAGATTATTTTAGCTGACCCTGATATTATCACCTTGCTTATTGGGCAGATCACAGATATTGAGCCTGAGTTAGAAAGTATTCTTGATAGTATTGTGAATGCAGAAGATGCCAGTACAGAGCTACTAGAATCTGTCAGTAACTATACTGAAAACGTACAAGTGATTTGGGATGTTGCCGATATGGCACAGCTCATTGGCTTGCAAGAAGTTTGTAGCTTTGTCAATGACAATATCATGGGTTTAAGTACGCAAGAGCAGGCAGCGCGTCGTGTTACCCGTGATGTGTTTTCAAATTGGACACAATTTATTTCAATGTATTTGCACTCACCTATTGCAGGCACGAATAAATTATTAGATCATTGTCAAAATGTATTGTGGCCTGTGCCCTTAGATGACATGCAGCTTGAAACGCTTCGCCAAAAATTATTACCGCAATCAGCACATGCTGAGGCAGAAATAAATGAAGTAAGTGAAGCCCCTCAAGCAGAAGAGCTTGATGAGATTGTATTGGCTGATCCTGATATCCTTGCCTTAATCATTGGGCAGTTGGTGGATACAGGCGAAGAACTGAATACAACATTAGCTAACTTGGTGAGTGCTGAAGATGGTAGTGAAGCACAATTAGAAACGGTTGAAGTCTATACTGAGCATGTACAAGGTATTTGGGATGCTGCAGATATGGCAGGTTTGGAAGGACTCAAAGAGGTGAGCACTTTCATGAATGACAACATCATGTCATTTAGTATGGAAGCACAAGCCGACCGCCAAGCACATCAGAATTTATTTGCTAATATGCCTGAATTAATTAGCAGCTATTTACAGACACCCCATACAGGTGCACAAGCATTAATTGCCCATATGCAAAATCCCCAATGGTCTGCACCATTAGAGGATGAACAAATACAAAGCTTGCAAAATAGCTTATTACTTCGTGACAATTCATCTGCAGGAACTGAAGCACTAGAAAGTGCCCCTGTGGTTGAACAGGTAGCAGAAACACCACTTGCTGCACCTGAAATTATTGAACTTGTCAGTAATCAGATTAGTGACTTAATTGAGGGATTGTCAGTTGCCCTTAAGGAATGTGTCTCCATGGAAAATGATAATCCAGCCTTTTTAGAGGCGATTGAAACCTATACCACCCATATACAAAGTATTTGGGATGCTGCTGATATGGCAGGGTTAGAAGGTTTAAAAGGTGTATGTGATTTTGTTAATGAGAATTTAATGGCATTCTCTATGCTCGAAGCAGAAGAGAAAAAAGCTTCAGAGTCAGTCTTTGCACAATGGCCTAATTTAATTCTTGCTTATTTAACCTCCCCACAAGCCAATGCACCGACTTTAGTCACTTTATTACAAGACAGCGCATGGCCAATGCCATTAGAGGCAGAACGCGCCCAAGAGTTAGCTACTCAACTTACACAAAGTACGTCTTCTACAGCTCAAGATACTGCCTATGAAGCAGAAGTGGCAGAGACTTATGTCGAGCCTGAACCTGAAATAGAAGAACAGCTTGAAGAAGAAAGTGAAGAGGATAAAGCGGATCTAGATATGGAAGGCGATGGTGAGGAAATCTCACTAGGTAATGCTGAAGTACTAGGTATTTTAACTGAAGAATTAGAATCAGCAAAAGAAGAAATTGCTGAAGAGCTTGCCAAGTTTGTTACCTTAGAAAATGGGGCAGCAGGCTTTGAAGAGGCGGCTGATAACTATAGCGATCAAGCATTACGTTTATATGCTGCGGCAGAAATGCTGGGCTTAGAAGGTTTACAAGCAGTTTGTACCTTCTTATCAGAAAATATTAAAGGTTTAGCAGAAAAAGATTTAGCTGCACGTAAAAAAGCGAAAAAACGTTTAGAAGCATGGCCTGATCTGATTTTAGCTTATTTAGATTCCCCTAACGATCATGTTATCGCTTTGGTGAATAACTTCCGTGAAGATGAATGGGCAAATCCGTTACCTGATGAAGCCGCTCATGCGATGCTGAATCAGTTAGCACAAGGGTCAAGTGCAGAAGAAGATGAGGAAGAAGTAGATGCTTATGCACGTCCGCAGCGTGCTGAGCCTGAAAATGTTTCCTTAGAAGTGCCTGAAGATATCAACCCTGAATTATGGGAAGCTTATCTACAAGAAACACCCCAACATGCTGCTGATTTTTCTGAATGTATTCAGAATATTATTGCTGATCCACAAGTTTCTGAAATTCAAAAAGCACAACGGATTGCACATACCTTAAAAGGTTCTTCCAATATCCTTGGAATTAAAGGGATTGCCTTCGTTGGTCACCATTTAGAAGATACCTTAGAATATCTTGCTGAAAAACAAGTGACCCCACCTAAAGAATTAATCGATACAATGGTGGAAGCCGCTGACTGTATTGAGCTCATGGTGGAAACCTTATTAGGGCAAGATGATGCCCCTGAAAATGCAATTGATGTGGCACAAGCAGTATTAGACTGGGCAAACCGTATTGATAAAGGTGATTTAAACGCCCCTGCTGCCCCTGCCCCCGCTGCAACCCCAGCAGCAGAGGGTGATGCACCTGCTCCTGTGGCAAAACCTGCGAAAAAGAAAGCAGCCAAAAAAGCAGCACCTGCACCTGATGCTTCTCCTGAATCTGTATTACGTGTGCCCACCTCAACGATTGATGAGCTAATGCGTCTTGTTGGGGAGTTATCCATTTCTCAAGGGCAAATTCAAGAGCGATTAAAACATGTGATGGGTAGTACCCGTGTGATGACTGAGCAAAATATGGTTTTACAACAAAAAACCTTTGCTTTAGAGAATCTTGTGGATGTACGGGGAATCACAGGTTTAGGACCTAGTGGTGCACCTAATGCACAAGACGAAGAAAATTTTGATCCCTTAGAATTTGAAGAATATAACGAATTACATAGTGTGGCACATAGTTTTATTGAATCCATTGCGGATAACCGTGAATTAGGTTCAAGTATTCGTGATGATTTAGCTGAATTGGAAAATATGATTATTCAGCAAGAGCGGCTCAATAAAGAGTTCCAAAGCACGATTATGACCACACGGATGGTACCTGCGACCACTTTAATCTCTAAATTGCAACGTAATGTACGCCAAACCTGCCGTATGACAGGGAAAAAAGCAGATTTAGATGTGGAAGGTTCAGATATCTTAATGGATAGTGATGTGGTGAATAACTTAGCTGATCCATTACAACATATTATTCGTAACGCGATTGACCACGGTCTAGAAATGCCTGACGAACGGGTGTTATTACAAAAAGATGAAGCGGGAACTGTGATGGTACGCTTCTATCGTGAAGGGAATAATATTATCGTTAGCTGTCAGGATGATGGGCAAGGGTTAAACTACGCCAATATTCGTTATACAGCAATCCAACGAGGCTTAATCACCGAGGATCAAGAATTAAGTGAAGTGGAGTTAGCGCGTTTAATCTTGATGTCTGGGTTCTCCACCAAATCAGGGGTCACACAGGTATCAGGGCGTGGTGTTGGGATGGATGTGGTACATACAAATATCCGCCAAATGAAAGGAACCTTGGATTTAACCTCTAAAACAGGGGAAGGCACCACAATTATTATTAAATTGCCGATGTCCTTGGTAACGGTTCACGTCTTATTAGTCCGTATTGGTAAAGAGCGATTTGGTATCCCGACGAATAACCTTGAGCAAGCTTTAGCCGCTGGAACAGGTGAATACCAACGTGTTGGGAATGAATTAAATTACCGCATGGGTAAAAATATTTATGAGGTAAAATCACTTTCTGAGTTATTACACCTCCATGGGGACTATCCAGAAATTATTGAAAATGACCCTCGCCCTGTTGTATTAGTACGGGAGGAAACAGGGGTGATTGCAGTCTTGATTGATGAATTAATTGATGGTCGTGACTTGGTGCTTAAAAGCATGGGTAAATACGTATCAAAAGTACGTGGGGTGGCAGGGGCATCTATCCTTGGGGATGGTACCTTAGTGCCTATTTTAGATTTACCTGAATTATTACGTTCTCCAATGCAAGCTTCTATTGCACCACGCCCTGAGGCAAGTGGTGATATTGCAGCTATTGAAGATGCGATTCCTCACATTATGGTGGTGGATGACTCTTTAAGTGTGCGTAAAGCGATGACCTTATTATTAGAAGATGCTGGTTTTGAAGTGCTGATTGCTAAAGATGGTTTAGAAGCCATTGAGGTGATTGCAGAGCATCGTCCTAAAGTAATGTTAGTGGATATGGAAATGCCACGCATGAATGGTTTAGAGCTGACTGCACATATTCGTGCAAATGATGCAACGAAAAACATTCCTATTTTCATGATTACCTCTCGAACAACAGAGAAGCATCGTGAACAAGCACGGACTGCTGGGGTGTCTCATTATTTAACTAAACCATATCAAGATACCGAGCTATTAGATTTAGTTGAGAAGGCATTAGCAGGCGGTTTCTAGCATATGAAAATATCCTACAGTGCTGATTTATATGTTCTATTAACCATTGATGGCTTGTATATCTTTATTCCACAGTCTCAAATTGAGTCTGTGGAGATTATTGCTGATACACATATCACCTCGACAACAACGGGTGCTGTAGGATGGTTTAGCCAAGGGCATGGAGGCGGGCGAGATGTGCCTGTTTTTTGTTTATCCAAAAATTTGACCTTACAACAAGATATTCCACAAAGCCGTGAATATTTTGTCTTATTGAAAAGTAAAGATGAGCAAGCCCCTGTTGGTATTACCTGTGATGAAGTTGAAAATTTAAATATCAAACATGAAGAGTTATTCTTTCAAGAACTGCCTGCTGTCATGAAAAATCAAGGTTTTTTTGAAAGCCCCATTGAACAATTTTTAATTTATAATGAAAAAGTGGCGTGTGTGTGTACAGGTGAAAAATTAACAGATTATATTCATACCCAATCACAACATTATATTGAAAAGCGGACAGACTATTAAGTTAATACATTATATGTATATGTGTTTGGTTATAACAGTGATTGCATCAGAGTAGGGTAGAGAAGAATCGATGGCAAAAAATCGAGCATGGTTATTAAATTTTGGTAAAGGCTTAAATGCAGCCGTGGCATCATACGAAATGTCACAAATTGTGCTTTCTTCTGATCTACATGATTTACATGAAATTCCTTGTATGCCGCATTATTGTAATGAGGTATTCGTTTTTCAGGATACTATTTTACCTGTGATTGATATCCCCAACTTATTAGAAGGGGATAGGCTTATGTACTCACGTCATGATATTTTAGGACTAGCTGCTTACCAAACTGATCCATCACAACCTGTTAGATTAGGGGGGATACACCTTGCAGGTATGCCCTTAAATATCTTTGTGGAAGATGAGCAAATGTGCGATCTAGAGCCAGATCAAGAATTTTGGAGACCCATTTCACACGCTTGTTTTCGCTATGAAAATCAAGCAATTCCTATTTTAAATGTCCCACTTTTATTCTCTGAAGAACTGGCTTTAATTGGGGCAGCAGTTTAGTTTTTTTAGGCTGAAGTTCCCTAAAAAGTGGCTAATCTTTCCAAGAAACTGTTGGTAAAGTTATTATATTATCATTTTATAGTATCATGAATAGCTTGTGTGCTGACCTAATAATCTCGGCATCCGAAGAGAACCCTACCATGTGTTATTTATCCTATAATTTATCTTGTATCACTCAGTTGTAACCTTGAATATAAATCTCTG
>Ga0193958_1000088_pt1 | contig 42695 bp, 30 predicted proteins | sample FB_1_MG_FD_140320 | JGI IMG/M metagenome (GOLD analysis project Ga0193958, IMG submission 140320) | Microbial mat bacterial communities from the Broadkill River, Lewes, Delaware, United States - FB_1_MG | ecosystem: Environmental > Aquatic > Freshwater > River > Microbial mats | place: USA... | reverse complement strand
GTTGTAACGAGGAAAGCATTGCTTTTAAGCCTTAACTTAATAGCAGTGAGGCGTTGCATGCAACGCCACTATGAAAAAATAAGTGTGCAATATCATCTATTTAAATAGATTTAGATGCTTGTGCTGTTGATTTAACATGTAGATTATGTCCCGGTTTTCGGACATTATAATCTTCATGTGACATCACACGAAGCGGGACTAATTGATGATGTTGGTCACGACAAAGAATCCGATAATCTCTATCTAGGGGAATACTAATGATATTTCTATCATGGCGTAAACGCTTTCCACCTAGTTCATGAAAGGGGTGGTTATGTAATGCTTCTAGTACTTGACGGGCTTTAGTAACTAATTTGTGAGTGGGTAACATGGTGAGATCAATGACATCATTATCGAATAAGGCTTGCCATGCATCACGTTCCTTTTTCTTCTCTGCATAAGTAATTTTCTTTTGCTTTTGCAGGGTTTCTTTTTCTTTACAGATGTGACAAAAACTACCGTAACCTTTATGACCACATAAAAAATTTTTCTTACGTTTTGGCATTACATATCCCTCTTAGTAACATAGATACTTAAACTAATTTATTGATAATAATTAGCTCTATATCCTTGTAATTTCAATAAGGTAAGGTATTGTATTAATGATGTAAATTACTTGCCATAATACTTAGTGTGTTCATAAAGATATTTGATAGTAAGCAAAGACAAGGTAAAAATTTAACCCAAGAATACAACGAATAAAAAGAAATAATGATAAAAATTAATACACATAGTTGAATTAAACAGGCATTACAAATACATAAATAGTAATATATTTATGCTATAAAATAATAAAGATAAACGCCACAAGGATGATTTATTTTATACTATGCTATAACAAGCTTAATGCTTATATAACAAGGTATATTGGGAAGTCATTTATAAATATAAAGGTAATAGTGTAAATATATTATATCTTTTTAAATATTTCCATACAGTAAATAGCTAATATCAATAATTTAGTCTTATACTCAGTATTAATTTAACAGGTTTAATGATACCTATTTTATGCTTTTAACATGTTTAGGTAGATGGACTTTAAACGTACTCCCTTGTCCTTGGCGACTCTCTACTTCTACATGCCCACCCATTAGCTCTGTAAACTCTTTCACGATTGCCAAACCTAAACCTGTTCCACCATAACGACGTGTTGTGGAAGTATCTGCTTGGGTAAAAGCATGAAATAGGTTTTTTTGTTTATTCGTAGGAATACCAATTCCTGTATCACTGATAGTAAAACATAACCACGGTACTGTATGTTGTAAGTACTCGCTAACATTGACACTAATACGCCCTTGATGGGTAAATTTTGCTGCATTACTAATCAGATTAAGTAAGATTTGACGCAGTTTTACCAAATCGGCATACATAAACTGAATATCTTCTGAAATTTCGATAACCAGTGTATTGGTATTTTTTTCCACTAATGTTAATGAGACATCATGTGTTTCCTTAAGGATATGATGAATATCAATTTCCTCTCGGTACAACTGCATTTTACCCGCTTCAATTTTGGATAAATCTAATACACTATTAATTAAGCTCAATAGATGTTTGGCAGAAAGGGTAACTTTATTTAAATCCCCCCGTATTTCATCATATTCCATGTCCTCAATATCATCGATTAATAATTCAGTATAACCAATAATAGCATTCATCGGCGTACGCAATTCATGACTCATATTCGCTAAAAATTCACTCTTAGCACTGTTTGCAGCTTCAGCAGTTAAGCGCATATTTTTTAGATGTTCATGCGTAAAATGAATACGCTTAACTAAAAATAAACCAAAAATTAAACTGGCTAATATTACAATGATAGTCAAAATAATTTCTATAGACTGGTAATAAAATTTTTGCTGCTCAATTTTTTTATCAATTGCATTTAAACGTAAAATACTATTATAAGATAAGCGATTAGCACTTTCCGTCATGCGGGTAAATAAAGGAATTGTATTTTTTAGATGGGTTTTAATTGCTGTGATATTTTCAAAGAATTGATTATAGTTTTGTTTTTTATGAAATTTTAAACGTGTATGTAGTAATATATTTAAGGCTTGAATACGTTGCTCTAATTCAATTATTTTTGGGCGTAGCTCAATTGCAGTAAGTAAAAATTCGTCATTTTTATTAGGTGAATAACTTAATACCTGTACCATTTCATCATGGTTTTCTATATTTAGAGCAATGTGTTTTTCAATTTCCCCCCCTTCTTCCAATACAAGCAATGCGTGGCGAACCCTTGCAATAGATTCAGCAATACTTTTTGTGTGAAAGCTATTTTCTTTTTTCCGCCCACTTAATGGGGCAGTTTGAAAATAATAAATTTCTAATTGTTTTAAATTTTCATTAATAACCTGCCCAATCGCCATACGAACACGTTCATTTTCTGCTTCAAAATCTAATTGGGTTCTTAGGTTAATAAAAATATGATGTACTGAAATTAAAGAGATAAAACCAATAAAGAAGATACTAACAAGGAGGGCAAGTTGTAAAAAGGAATCACTTTTTTTAATCATTCATTATGCCGATAGAGAGATGTCATGATGACTCAATTATTTAGTCATTGAACTATAAAAATGGCTAGAAATAGTCTGAACGTATTTTCAATTAAATTAAAAATAGAAGGATGACAATTATACATAGCTAATCATTTGAATTCTATTAGTATATAAGGGGGGGTAATATACAAAATATATGCCAGCTTAATTTAAATAAAAAAGCTGAAATAATTTATCGTAATATCTCGAATTAATGAATAATAAATGAATGTAAAATATTTTATACCAAAGCAAGGAAGGGAAAATAAGGATAATACATATGAATTTCAATCTGCCAGTGTGGTGTGCTAGCAGATTAATAAATGATTATTACGATTAATGCTTATTGCATTTCAAACAGTTCAATTTTTTTACGAATATGAGTGATAATCGTTTGATCAACAATACGCTGTTGCTCATCAATTACTACACCTTCTAAAATATCAGCAATACGTTGTGCATTATTAATCATCAATTCAAATGCCACACGCCCATTAAAAGGGCCGGGTAGACGCATAAAACAGACTAAACCGGGGGTGGCAAAATTATCCATATGATTTGGTTTAAAAGTCCCCGGTTCTAACATGTTAGCAATACTAAACACAGGATTTTTTACTTTCATTTCCCCCATACCATGATGATGGAAGATCTGCATATCTCCATATTTCAAACCCACTTCTTCAAGTACTGAAAAGATATCTGTACCTGCAAACATCTCTTTTTCAGAACGAATAAATAAAGCAATAATTAATTCTTCTTCAGGAGCAGGGGGTTGAGGTTGCTGAGGAGAGTGTACGACATCATCCAATACAGGTGGCTCATCAAAATCAGGTTCATTACGTTCAAAACGGTTAGCGGGTGAATCATCAAAATAATGATCATCATATAAATCTCGATCAGGTTGTTCTAATAATTCCCGTCGATGGCGGCGGCGTTGTACCCCCATCATGATTAATACAAGGATAAATAATAGACCAATACCTGCCACAATGTAGACCATATATTCATCACTGAGCAGTTGAGAGAGATTTTCCATAAACTTATTCCGTCACCATACTAACCGCCATATCAATATCTACTGCAACAGGTCGTGAAACACCTGCTTCTTGCATCGTTACACCCAGTAATTGATCAGCAATTTCCATTGTAATTTTGTTATGAGTAATAAAAATAAACTGTACACGCTCTGACATCGCTTTTACTAACTGGCTAAAGCGAGCTGTATTGGTATCATCTAAGGGGGCATCCACTTCATCTAACATACAAAATGGGGCAGGGTTTAACTCAAAAATAGCAAAGACTAATGCAATCGCTGTCAGGGCTTTTTCCCCCCCTGATAAAAGATGAATAGTACTGTTTCGTTTCCCTGGAGGATGCGCCATAATCGTCACTCCAGCAGTTAAAATATCATCATCAGTTAATTCAACACTTGCCTGCCCACCCCCAAATAAACGAGGGAACATGGATTGTAAATGCCCATTGACCGTCTCTAAAGTTTGGCGAAAACGGGTGCGGGTTTCACGATCAATAGTTTTAATCGCATTATCAAGCAAGCTTAGTGCCTTATCTAAATCTTCTTTTTGAACATCTAACTCTTGCTTACGTGCTTGTTGTTCTTCATATTCAGCTAAAGCGGCTAAATTCACCGTGCCCAGTTTTTCTACTTTACGCGTTACGGCTTCAATTTGTGATTGCCAACTGGGTTCATCGGCATATTCAGGCAATTCAGCTAATAAGGTAATCGGGCTTTGCTCTTCGGCTTCTAGCTGTTCTTCAATCGTTTGACGGCGTACAAGGTTGGCTTGGCTGTCCATACGCGCCTGTTCTAATACAGTACGTAACTGATTACTACGCTCTTCTAGAATGTGGCGTTGCTGATCATAATCAGTGAGGGCAAGGCTCAGCTGTTCTACCGTTTGCTTACATTGCTGTAAATGCTCTTCAGTGACTGCTTTTTCTTCACTGGCAATGCCTAGCTGCATTTCCATTTCGCTCACAGGAGCCAGCTGTTCTTCCAATTGTTCAGAGAGTTCATGACGTTTATCTTGTTGCTGAGCAAGTTGTGCTTGTAAACGCTCTAAACTTTGCTGAGTCCGTTTTTTCTCTGTTTGTGCTGTATGTAGCTGCACTTCGGTTTGGTGTAACTGTGTACGCGCTTGCTGTGCAGCTTGGCGTGCTTGTTCTTGGCTCAGTTGTAATTGATCACGTTGTGCCGCTAAACGTTCCCGCTCATCAGCGAGTACTTCCATCGCTGCTAAGGCTTCATGTAGCATTTCATGTGCCTGTTCTTCAGCAATACCAGATTCTTCAAGCTGTTGCTGTAGTTCACTGATTTCTTCAGCAAAGCGTTGCTGTTGTTCGCGTAAGTGTTCTAAACGCGTATGTTTTGCCCCTTGCTGAGAATGCAACTCAGCACGTTGCTGGTTTAACTGCTTAAGTTGCTGTTGTGCTTGGGTATATTCGCTTTCATTGAGATGTAAATCACTGCGTTTTTGTTCTAATAATTGTGTCAGCTCAACCACACTATTATCTACACGCGTGAGTTTTTCTGCTAAGGTTTTAATCTCTTGCTCTCGGGCTAAAATCCCCGCTTGCTCATTGTCACCTTGCTGGCTATGTAACCAATAACGCCCTAACTGAATGCCTTCAGGGGTAATCAGTGATTCATGGGCTTGTAAATAGGGGCGTAATTGATAAGCCTGCTCCAAACTATCTGCCACCCACACTCCCACTAATAAATCGTGTAAGGCAATCGGTGCCGTTAATTTATCCGCTAACAATGTACTGTGTTGTGCTAAGACGCTCTCCGCAATATTTGTTGCTTGTTGCTGCATTTCGATCACAGACAACTGCCCTGTTGGCGGCTGGTTTAAGGTATGTTGTAGCTGATTTAAATCTTCTATACATAAAGCATTTAATTGTGTACCTAGCACAATTTCAACTGCACGCTCCCAGCCTTCATTCACCTGTATTTGTTCAGCAAGACGCGGGGTATCATGTAAACCATGGGCATGTAACCACGCGCCCATATCTGCATTACTTTTGCCCAGTGCAGATTCTTGTAGGGTTTCTAAAGAGGCTAATCGCCCCCCATATTGATTGGCTTTACTATGTGCTTCATGTAAACGGCTGGCTAATTGCTGCGTTTCATCACGCAATTGGCTGACGTTGATTTGTAATTGCTGCGCGCCTGTCTCTGCTTCTTCACATTCTGCTTGGATGGCAGTATAAGCAATATCCAATTGTGCTACTTCAGCTTCAATTGTCTGTAAATCAATACCACGATGGGCTTCTTCAGCCTTCATTAATCGCTGCTGATTTTGTTGTAACTGCTGTTCTAAATGCTGTATTTCACTGCGAATGACTTGTGCACGTTGCGTAGGCTCCGCAGCACGTAAATTAAATTCATCCCATGAAATATGCCAGTCTTGCAACAAGGTTTCCGTTTGACTGAGATGTTCATGGACTTGTTCATCCGCTTCACGCAGAGCTTCTACTTGTATCGCCAGCTCATCATGCTGCTGTTTATACTCAGCAAGCTGTATTTCATCATCAGCACTGTGTTGTGCATTATTGGCAATATCTTCATTGAGTTGCTCAATATCCCATAGTAATTGCTGATGGCGTTCATGATGATGTTGAATTTGTTGTTCTAATTGTTGGATTTGCGTATCTAATTGATAAAACTGTTCTTGATAACGGGTTAAATCAGCTTGTGCATGTTCTTGCTGAGCGCGCTGCTCGGTATTGGTACCTTCCAATTGCTGCAAAGCATTTAAATCATTGGCTAATTGTTCTGCATTATTATCAATTAATTGTTGTTGTTCATGAATAGCTTGATCTAAGCTTGTCCAGCGTAAGGCTTGTAATTGTGCTTTGAGGAGTTTTTCAGAAGTTTTTAACTCTTTAAATTTTTCCGCCGCTTTTACTTGCTTTTCAAGCTTATTTAATTGGCGTTGCAATTCATGACGTACTTCATCCAAACGCGCCATATTATCGCGGGTATGCTTCATATTATTTTCAGTTTCACGGCGGCGTTCTTTATATTTAGAAATCCCCGCCGCTTCTTCAAAAAATACCCGTAATTCTTGTGGTTTGGCTTCAATTAAACGTGAAATCATGCCTTGTTCGATAATGGCATAACTACGTGCCCCTAAACCCGTGCCTAAAAATAAATCAGTAATATCTTTACGGCGACACTTCACCCCATTCATAAAATAGGTGGATTGTCCTGTACGGTTGATTTGACGTTTGACCGCAATTTCACTATTAGGGGGGTGTTGAGGTAGATTCACCTCTTCAAAGACTAATTCAACATAGGCGGTTTCAACAGGTTGGCGCGTACTAGAGCCATTAAAAATCACATCGGTCATGGAAGCACCGCGTAAATGCTTGGCGGAGCTTTCTCCCATCACCCAGCGCACGGCATCAATCACATTAGATTTGCCACAGCCATTAGGTCCCACCACCGATACACGGTTGCTGGGAAAAGGCAGCGTTGTGGCATCCACAAAGGATTTAAAACCTGCCAGTTTAATTTTGCTTAAACGCATTGATCGTTATTCGTTATAATCGTAAATAAAAAGCTGTAAACACTACAGTAAAAAAGAATGTCCGTATTTTACCTTGTATAGGGCAAAATTAACAATCTACATACTTTTCATTCATGACCACTGAATTTAATTGTTTACGTTTTTCCCATTGTAGCTGCTCTAATTCAGGTTGAGGAAGGAAAGCATCCACATAACCTAAACATAAATAGGCAATTAATTGATGGGGTTTGGGGGCATTCACCGCTTTTTTAACACAGTGAGGATCAAGAATACTGACCCAGCCCATACCAATATTAAGAGAGCGTGCCATCAGCCACATATTTTGTACCGCACATACGACACTGTATTGCCCCATTTCAGGCATAGCAGTTTGTCCTAATACAGGTTGAGTACTGGGTTTATAAAATACAGCAATATTAATAGGTGCGTCGGTAATACCTTCTAGTTTTAAACGCTGATAAAGGGCTTGTTTTTCAGTAGAGAAATGATTTGAAGCTTGGTTATTTTTTTGTTGAAAGCTGTCTTTAATAATATTTTTTGTATTTTCATCTTGAATGACAACAAATTCCCACGGTTGAGAAAAACCCACAGAGGGGGCATTCACTGCGGCTAACAGTATTTTTTCAATATCAGCCTCATCAAGTGGCGTACTTAAAAAGCGATTTCCTCTTACATCACGTCGATTAATGATAATTTCTTGTAATAATTGGCTTTCATCTTCAGTAAACTGTCTACCACACATCATAGAGGAACCACTTTCAGCTGGAATAAAAAAGAAATAAGGCGTATTTTTACGTTAAGTTATTTATGCAGTATAACAAACCTATTTCTATCCTATGCACTGAATCACTGCCATTAAGTTAAGGATTAAAAGCACTACTCCCCTCGTTACAACGCTTTGCGTTGTAATGCAGTCAAGGAAGCTCCGCGTCCTCTCCTCTAAGCTGACATCTTGGTAGCTTTCAGCAAGATGACGCAGAGCGTCAGGGACGGGATTCCAGCGCGGAGCGCGTGGAACCAGATAATCCTTAACTTAATGGCAGTGATGCACTGAATCAAGAAACCCAATATTTTCAAGCATTCAATCATGCCACTATCATAAAAAATACTTACAGCTTACGTACTAAAGTCAGTCCATCAGCAATAGGAAGCATACTAATATCGACGCGTTTATCATGTTTTATTTTACTATTGAGGGTATGGATAGCTAAAATATCACTATCAGCAATACGCCCACGCATGGTGTCATCAAGTAAAGTAGGATCAACAACAGACCCAAATAAAAAGACATTATCAATCGCCATTACTCCACCAGCGCGTAATAAGCGCAGGGCTTTCTCATAATAACCATCATAATTGCTTTTATCTGCATCAATAAAAGCAAAATCAAAGCTGTTCTCATGTCCTTCATCCAAGAGTTGATCTAAAGTTTCTAAAGCTGCACCTAGTCTTAAATCAATCTTATTGGCAACGCCTGCTTTTTGCCAAAAATTCTGTGCAATGGCTGTCCATGTCTCATTGATATCGCAGGTGATTGTTGTACTATCATCAGGCATAGCGAGGGCAACACTTAAAGCACTGTAGCCTGTATAGGTACCTACCTCTAAGGTTTTTTTAGCTCCGATCATTTTGACCAGTAACGCCATAAACTGTCCTTGTTCAGGTGGAATCTGCATAATGGCATTCGGTTCTTTAGCGGTTACCTCACGTAATTCAGCTAATACAGGCTGTTCACGTAAAGACATTGATAAAAGGTAGTTATGTAATTGGCTTGATGCCTGAAGATCACTTTTTTTCATTCTTGACTCTCTGCTCCAAAACCTAATAATAATAATGCTGCTTGGCAGGATTCTGCATAAGATTTGCTATTAATGAGTACATGCAGCATCTGTTCAATCACTTTTTTATCAATATTGCGAGTGATAAAAATAACTTGTGATTTTCGTTCTTCACTTGGCCATGCGGCTAAGGTGGTGGGGGGTTGAAAAATATGTTGTACCCCTTGTACAACAATCGGTAATTCTGATTCAACTGTATACACAATGCCTTTGACACGTAATAAATCTTTACCACGTAAAGCAGTGAGTTGTTGAAACCAGCGATTCAACACCGTCCATGATAAACGGCTGTCATGCTCTATACAAAAAGAGCGAATATATTCATCATGACGCAAAACATCATCATCAATAGATAAAGCAGGCATCACAGGGGCTTTACTATAGGACTCTGCTTGTAACCATTGCTGTACATCTAAGCTTTTATTTTGTGCATTATATAGCCCTGCACTAAAAAGCTGGGGAATATCTAAACCTTCAGCCGTGCTGTGTACCAGCTTTGCAGCAGGGTTTAAGCTGCGTAAACGCTGTTCTAATAAATGTAATTTATCAGGATCAGCAATATCCACTTTTGTTAACACTAAACGATCAGCAACGGCAGCTTGTTTAATGGTTTCATAATGCTCATCAAATTGGGCTAAACCATACACGGCATCAACGGTAGTGATCACACTGTCTAAATTAAAATAAGTGGTTAAACTCGGCTCATCCAATAAGGTATGAATAATCGGCGCGGGATCAGCTAAGCCAGTGGTTTCAATCACCACTCGCTCAAAAGGAGGGAGATCACCTTTATCCCGTCGCTCGTATAAATCAATCAAGGTTTCACGTAAATCCCCGCGAATTGTGCAGCACACACAGCCGCCGTCAATCACCATCACATCTTCAGTGGCGGGACGTACAAGTAAATGATCTAAGCCTATATCCCCAAATTCATTCACCACGACCGCCGTATTTTCTAAAAAAGGGTGCCGTAATAATTTGTTTAATAAGGTTGTTTTCCCACTGCCCAAAAATCCCGTAATCACCGATATAGGTAAGCGGCTTAACGCATGATCTAAACTTTGTAATTGCGCCATAATAAAGAGTTCTTTGTTATCGTTTCCAGAAAGCGGGAGAGAGTAAAACTAATAGGGTAAAAATTTCTAAACGCGCTAAAAGCATGGCAAGACTTAAAATCCATAAGCCCGCATCATTAATAGAGCCATAGGTTGCCGCGACTTTACCTAAGCCCGGCCCTGTCATATTCAGTGTGGCGGCAACCCCTGAAAAAGCGGTGACAATATCAATATCATCTCCTGTTGCCATAAATAACATCGATAAGACTAAATACAAGGACATATATAAAAAGGTAAAACCCCACACCGCTTCCGCAACATTATCTTGAACTCGCTTTTGTCCAATTTTTACCGAGATCACTGCATTGGGGTGAATTAAGCGCATGATCTCACGGGTGGCTTGTTTATATAATAAAATCAGTCGGATCACACGGAAGCCCCCCGCCGTAGATCCAACACAGCCCCCAATAAAACCACTACCTAAAATTAATACAGGCAAAAATAGCGGCCAGCTACTAAAATCGGCATCTCCTAAACCATAGCCTGTACTACTGATGATGGAGATGACAACAAAACTGGAATAACGTAACGCTTCACCTACGGTCTCATAGGTTTCTTTCCATAATAAGACCACTGTGGTGATTGCAATTAAGGTAAGAACGATATAAATAAACACCCGCCCTTGAATATCTTGCCAGTAATGTTGTAAATCAAGTTTCCGCCATGCCACAAAATGCACAGTAAAATTTAAACTTCCTAAGATAATAAAAAACATGGCAATGATTTCAATTGTGACACTATCAAAATAGCCAAGGCTGGCATCATGGGTGGAAAATCCCCCCGTGGCAACAGTAGAAAAACTATGTCCAATGGCATCAAATGGGGTCATGCCTGCTAACCAATAAGCCGCAGCACAGGCAATAGTAAGTACCATGTAAATATAGAGTAACGCTTTAGCCGTATGTTCTAAACGCGGGGTTAATTTATCATCTCGCATTGGGCCGGGGGTTTCTGCACGATATAACTGCATCCCTCCAATCCCTAACATTGGTAATACTGCCACCGCTAACACAATCACCCCTAAGCCCCCTAACCATTGCAATTGTTGACGGTAGTATAAGATTGAACGGGGTAAATCATCCAAACCACTAATGACCGTTGCCCCTGTTGTGGTCACGCCTGATACCGATTCAAATACCGATTGGGCAAAACTAAGGTGTAAGGTGGTTTGTTCAATAAAATAAAAAGGCAGTGCCCCCACAAATCCCAGTACTGTCCAGAATACCGCAGTGATCACAAACCCATCATGTAAACGTAATTCTTTTTTCACTTTTCGAGTCGGATACCAGCATAGTATTCCTACACCAAGCATCACTAAAAAAGCAATAATAAAGGCATTTAATGCCCCATCGTTATACCATAGTGACACACCAATAGGAGGGAATAGCGTTAAGCTGAAAACAATCAGCAAAGCTCCTAAAATGTGTTGAATCATGGAAAATTGCATAAGATTTTACTGTATAGATAAAATGGAAAAAAGATAGAAACCACTGTATTGTTTTAGTTTTTCTTGCCAGCAGCTCATAATTGTACCCCGTGACTTAGGATGTCGTCACTGTGATCTAAAACGATGTGTGTAACCGAAGTGAGACCAGAGAGAGGGAACAAGCCTTTTTTTCATGTTTATACTATCCTTGTTAAAACAGAGGGTAAAGCAGGAGATTGAATCACTATATACGTTATAATGATGTCACTATTGTAGCCTGATAAATGATAAATGCGAAAATCAATACTGATAAAAGAGCTTTAATCTGTTAGTTTTAAAATACGTGCATAATCACATTTTATAGTATGATGAGAGGTTAACAGGGCTAAACCACCACGTTGTGCATGCGCATCAAATAAAGTTTCTAACATTTTAATCGCATGTTTATCTAAAGCCGTAAAGGGTTCATCTAAAATCCATAAAGGCGCATCATTAATGAGTAAACGCGCTAAAGCAACACGGCGTTTTTGTCCTGCTGAAAGAGTACGACTGGGCACATCTTCAAAGCCATATAAACCCACCCTTGCTAAAGCTTCATCTAGAGAAATATCTGTAGGATGAGCACTGAGGGCACGTGCCACCGTTAAATTCTCTAAGGGTGTCAGCTCACTTTTCACTCCTGTGGTGTGTCCAATATAATTTAAATGTGTCCAGTAGTTAGCACGATCATCTAAAATATCGGTATTATTCCATAAAACTTGCCCTTCTGTGGCTAAAGTTAAGCCACATAAAATCCTTAATAAGCTGGTTTTACCACTGCCATTATGCCCTTCAATTTGAATTAATTCCCCTGATTTGGCAGTAAAATTAAGCTGCTCAAATAAGATACGGTCATCACGAATACATTGTAAATCTATGATGTTTAATTCTGCCGTATTGATTAACGGTGTTAACTGTTCAGGTAAAGAAATATTACGGTGCATAACAATAGAATTCTCAATAGTAAAATACCTGCTATAAAACCTAATATGAATTATTGTTAGGTTTTTTTACTGCCTAGGCATATAGTTAGGTATACAGCGATGACAATACAGTGACAATGAAGACTGTGATAAAAAAAACTTTTCTATTATACTCAAGCTATAGGATTAAGTGTGTAATGATTTTAGGTAAAAAAAAGCCTATTATCTGCCTAATAGCTTCGATAAAATACCCTATCCTCTACTCATTTATGTGTTTGCATACGAAACAATAAACCGCTTGAGTGGAGCCACACAGCGTTATTTTTTCAGTATGTTATAAGAACAAGGGAGAATTTTTAGTGGATATCGGTGAATTACTGGCATTTGGTGTGAAAAATGGAGCCTCTGATTTCCATATTTCTGCAGGTGTTCCCCCCATGATTCGTGTCAGTGGTGACATGCGTAAAGTTAATATTCCTGCAATGGAGCATAGTGATGTGCGGGATATGATTTATGACATCATGAATGATAGTCAGCAGAAAGAATATGAAAAATACTTAGAGTGTGATTTTTCATTTGAGATTCCGGGGTTAGCCCGTTTCCGTGTGAATGCATTTAACCAAAATCGAGGCGCGGCAGCGGTTATTCGTACCATTCCTTCTGATATTTTAAGTTTAGAAACCTTAGGGGCCCCCTCTATTTTTAAACAATTTGCAATGATGCCACGTGGTGTTGTGTTGATTACAGGAGGAACAGGATCAGGAAAATCCACCACCTTAGCGGCAATGATGAATTACCGTAATGAAACAGAATACGGACATATTTTAACCATTGAAGATCCGATTGAATTTGTACACCAAACTAAACGTTGCCTGATTACTCAGCGGGAAGTCCGCCGTGATACGCTTGGCTTTAATGAAGCCTTACGTTCTGCCTTACGTCAGGATCCTGATGTTATCTTAGTGGGGGAGATGCGGGATTTAGAAACCATTAAATTAGCACTTTCTGCTGCGGAAACAGGGCACGTTGTATTTGGTACTTTACACACCGCCTCTGCTGCAAAAACGATTGACCGTCTTGTTGAAGTATTCCCAACTGAAGAAAAAGATACCATGCGTACCATGTTATCAGAATCTCTAAAAGCAGTTGTTTCCCAATCCTTGCTGAAAAAAGCAGGTGGGGGGCGTGTTGCTGCGCATGAGATCATGGTATGTACCCCTGCGATTCGTAACTTGATTCGTGAAAATAAAGCGGCACAAATGTTCTCTGCTATTCAAACAGGGCAAAAATTTGGTATGCAGACCCTTGATCAAAACTTACAACGCTTATTAAAAGAGAAGAAAATCACGCGTGAAGCCGCACGTGAAAAAGCAGCAAATAAAGATTTGTTTAGCTAATTAATTCTCTTTATAAAGGACATTGGTACAGATAAACCTACTATGTCCTTTATATTTCCTTTTTTGTATACTCTCATCCCCTTCACTAGCCACCTTCCCACCGCTACGTTACAAGCTTTATAAAATCCGTTATACTTTGGTGCAAATTTATCATTACCCTTATCATTCGGCTCATATGTCCTGTATTACACCTTTTATCTGGATAAAGTAAAAAATAAAGGCTTTATGTAATATTTTTAAGCAGATCACGGTCTGTATAAATGTAAAATTTATTGCTAACTATCAACAGAAACACCGTAATACAACGTTTAACATCATGAGAAGAATATCGCAAACAAAAAAATAAAAAGGATTATCATGCCCTCGTTTGATATTGTTTCTGAAGTGGATATGCATGAACTCAATAATGCCTTGGATCAAGCAAATCGAGAAGTCTCAACACGCTATGATTTTAAAGGTAGTGATGCGAACTTTGAGCACACTGATACACAAATTACCTTGCATGCGGCAAATGAATTTCAAGTACAACAAATGTTGGATGTTTTATATGGCAAGTTATCTAAACGAGGCATTGATATCCAATCATTAGATGTCGGGGAAGTGGAAGAGAATAACCGTCGTGCACGTTTGGCTATTCAAGTTAAACAGGGTATTGAGACTGCAACAGGCAAAAAAATTGTTAAGTTAATTAAAGATAAAAAAATGAAAGTACAACCCAGTATTCAAGGGGAACAAGTACGAGTGACGGGTAAAAAACGGGATGATTTACAAACCGTTATGGCAATGTTACGCGAGGAAGATTTAGGCTTACCTTTGCAATTTAACAACTTTAGAGACTAAATTCACAGGATTATACAGAATGCGTTATTATTTAACTGCCCTGCTTTTTGCATTAAGTACCAGTACTTATGCAGCTGATGAAGCCAATGCAGAAAAGAAATTTTTTAAAACCACTGAACAAACTGTTCAAGGACAACATGCGGTTAATACTGCAGGACAAATTCCACAAGCTGTACAAGATACAGTAAAACGTATTGTTAACAGTAAAAATACGGCTGATATTAAAATTGTTGCTTCCGCTGCAACAGGTTTATATGAAGTTTCTATGGGATCAGAAGTTTTTTATGTGACCGCTGATGCTAAACATGTTTTACTAGGTGATTTACGTGATACCACAACAGGTAAAAATTTATCTGAAGCGCGACGTGGTGAAGTGCGTGCTGAAAGTTTAAAAGCGATTGAAGAAAAAGATATGGTTGTATTTGCGCCTGAAGGGAAATCAAAATACACCATTACTGTGTTCACAGATGTAGACTGCCCTTATTGTGTTAAGCTACATAATGAAGTCCCTGCTTTAAACAAAGCAGGGGTTAAAGTACGCTATTTAGCTTACCCACGTGCAGGGATTGGCTCACGTAGTTATCAAAAAATGGTTTCTGCATGGTGTGCTGAAGATAAACAAGATGCATTGACCAAAACTAAAAATGGGCAAAGTGTTAAAGAAAGTACTTGTGATAACCCTGTGACAGCACAATTCCAATTAGGTCAAAAAATTGGTATTCGTGGTACCCCTGCTATTTTATTTGATGATGGTGAGTTATTACCGGGGTATTTACCTGCAAACCGTATCATCTCTTACTTAGTTAGCAAGTCATTGCCAGCACTAGGGGGCGCGACTCAAATACGCTAAATAAATAATTAATAGTTTAAGCTATCATAAAAGTCCACTAATGAGTTAGCTCATTAGTGGATTTTTTGTGTCTATTAATTCTATAAATCCCCCAAATCCTGCTCAAACTTTCTGGCTAATTTCTTGAGTTCTTTTTTTGCATCCACACCTGCTAAACTGTAAGTTATCATGACTTTCTCTTCAGTGATTTGAATACAACTAAAAATAGCTTTGTTGTCCATATGGATAGCAGACACACGATCCGTTTCTTTTTGATTAATCCGCTTAAAGTTATTGTCTTTTAATAATTGTACTGCTTTATCTAAGCAATGTGCATGACTGATACCCAGTGATTTTGATACTAATTTTAGTTGTACTTGTTGAGGTTTTTCAGGAGGGAAAATAAATTGCATCCCAATAAGTGATAAACCAATTACTGTAGTTGCAGTAAGAAAAAATTGAGCAAATTTTTCAACTTTTACCTTATATCTAACCAATAGAAAATAACTGGCAGCACTGATAATTAATAAAATTGCGCCAATAATAGCGTAATTTTTGGACATTAATTTCAGGATTTGTAATATTTCATTCATAATTAAAAAACTTTTAAATTAAATAGTTAACTAAAGGATAGTTTAGTTTGCCATCCCCTCTATAGGCAGACATTCTATACATATATTTTTAACTCACTATGCTAGTATAAAATAACTAAATAAAGGTTAGATTGTTAAAAAAGATAACGTAGTGATAATGCAAATTAAAGCATAAGAGTATTAATTTTAGTTTTACTGCTATGCCATTAAACCATTTTTCTTTAATATACGATGAATTTTTTTTGTATTACGTGCTAGTTTATGTAGATCTTCAAAGTTTGGGCGTTCTCCTTGATCTAATCGACATGTCCAGTCATCTACCTCTAGCATTAAAAAATCCAGTAGCTTTTTAGAGCAACCTAAACAAACCCCTGAGCAAATTTGTGATTCAGGTAAGTCAAAAGGGGTGGTGGCTTTAATTTGGCTGATTAAGTCACGCATGGCAATGTCTATTGTCGGTTTTGTCTCAGGCATAACATAAGCTTTTATTTTTTCTTTCAGGTAGGCATAAAAAAACGGGATTACCCTGTTGGATAATCCCGCTTTTTAGAAAACTGTAAACAGTTTAATCAGAACGTTATCTTAGAACATGTAACGAGCTGAGAACATAATACGGTTTAAGTCGCCGTCTGCACCGCTTTCTAATTCACGGTCACCACGGATGTACTCTAAACCATAACGTAATTGTTTAGTTTGGTTCCACATTAAGTTAGCGTGGATAGAGCTTACATTTTTAGTTTTTGATGCGCCCATGTATTCTTCGTTATCTGCAGCAGCGTAACCAAAGGCTAAAGTACTACGTAAGTTTTCGCTCCACCAGTGTTGGTAAGCCACAAAACCTTGAACAGAAGACATACCTTCTAACTTACCGTTACCATCAACATTACCATCACGGAATGTTGCTAAGTTAGCATAACGACCAACCCCTTTACCACCTGTTAATTGGAATTTAAGGTTATCTTTACCTTGTAATTTCAATTTACCACCAACAGATAATGCAATGGTTGTTGCGCTGTCGTTGACACTGCCTTCGTCGATGTTTAATTTACGTAATAAAGCGGCAGCAGCAAAGTTACCCCAGTCATTGTTCATGTTAATACGTGCAATGAAATCAGGCATTTTGTCATCATCAACCACACCCACTTTACCGTTTACGTCATTAACGAAAGTTTCAGCATTTTCCATAGCAAACTGGAAGCTACCGCCTTCGAATGGCATGGTGTAGCGGAATTGTGCTTGACGAACGAATGTTGCGCCAACAGGACCACCAAAATCACTTGTTTCTGGTAGTGCATCTAAAATCATGAATGTGGACCATGTACGACCTGCTAATACATTACCTAATGTACCGTATGCGTGACGAATACGTGCTCCGTGAGAGTTACTAACAACTTGGTTACCTTCGTTAGTATCAAAGTCAAACTCTAAGTGAGTTTTTAATGCACCTAAACTTGTAGGTGTGCTAGTTTTTACCCATAAACGGCTTTCACGACCGTTAAATTGAATTTCATTTTCCCCTTCTTCGGTACCTTCAATAGGAATTGAGCCCGGAGTTAATTCAATGTTAGCTTGGCTGTTGTTACCAACAGTTTTATCATTGTAGATCATGTCTAATTTAGCATAACCGCCAACATTCAGTGTTGTTTCAGTACCCGGTACTTTAAACCCGATAGCTGAAGCAGAACCACTTGCAATTAACATTGCTAGACCTAAAGAAGAAAGACTCGCTTTCATTGTTGTTGTTTTTGTCATATGTTGTTAGCTCCAATTTTAGATACAGTGTGACAGCACTCTATCTATTGCTAGTTATCGCTATTATCTTATCGTTTTTTTATTGTGAGTCATGCAGTGAATATATGTTTATTCTTTAAATTATTATTTTACGCGCCTCATTGTAATGGACAGCTGCAAAGATGAATAATCAAGTATGTTAATATTACTTTAAACTTTCATACATTTCGTTAATTGCATAACCTTGAAAATATTGATAACACTCTTTTTAGTGGTTAATATTGAAAGCACTCACTTTATTGTGTTTTAGTGAAATACAAAATTAACCCTAAACAAAAACAAGTGATATATATACCACACATGATTTTAGTTCATGAAGAGAGGTAGATAATCTTGTAATAACACTTCAATTTATAAAGAGAGTAATCAATAATCAACTGCATAGTAACATAATCTATGCTAAGAGAAAAATCGACTAAATCAAGGATTCTGAATTTTTTTAGTTAAACTAACAAAGAATAGTGGTAAAAATGCCTAATTTTTTAATAAGCTTTTTATATTAATCACTATTATTGATAGTATTAAAGAATAATCAAATATTTTCAGCTAGACCTAAGAAGCTTAAGTTTGTCAGCGATAGAAACTAAAAAACGGTTAAATGTAAACATTTAACCGCTTAAATAGTTAAGAATATTTAACGTTAAAAAGCATTATGATTCAGTTGAGGAAGTAGGGGCTGTAGGCGGGGGATCACTGTCAATAATTTGTACTTGTAAACGAATGCCATTAATACCAATTACACGTATACGTGTCCCTTCAGGGCAATCTGTCCCCTCTACACGCCAAAAACTATCATCAATATGAATACGCCCTGAATTATCAACAATGGGTTCATTAAGGGTAAAGGTACGCCCTAAATATTCTGAACCTCGTTGATTTAATAAGGGTTTATCCGACTGTATTGGATAACGTTTTAAATAAATACGTGTTAATACCAAACCAATAATAGAAATAACAGAAAAAAGAAAAATCTGAAGCTCAATCCCTATTGTAGGCATCATATAGAGCAGAAAACCCAGTACACCCGCTGCAACAGCTGACCATAAAAAGAATGTTCCTGGAATAAACAGTTCTAATACAACTAAAAAAAGAGCAAAAATCCACCAATACCAATGTATAGATGAGGCCACTGTTTCCATCGTTAAATGCCTCCCTATTCTGCTGGATCAATAGCGGTTGGTGTAGGCGTAGTTGGGGGAGGCGGGGCCGCTTTTTGTTGTGTCATGGCTTCTTTCATGAGTTCACCAATTCCTCCTACTGAACCAATGACACTGGAAGCTTCAAGTGGCATTAAGATCACTTTTTGGTTATCCGCACTGGCAAGTTCTGATAAAGCCTTAATATATTCTTGTGCAACAAAGAAGTTTACCGCGTGTATACTTCCTTTAGAAATCGCTTCTGACATCATCATGGTGGCTTTGGCTTCCGCTTCCGCTTCCCGCTCACGTGATTCTGCCTCTAAAAAAGCCGCCTCTTTTTGTCCTGTTGCTTCTAAAACAATCGCTTCTTTTTTACCGCGTGCATTTAAAACTTCTGCTTCTCGCATCCCTTCTGCTTCTAGAATTGACGCACGTCTGTCACGTTCTGCTTTCATTTGACGGGTCATAGAATCAACCAAATCTTGAGGGGGGCGAATATCTTTAATTTCTACCCGTAGTACCTGAATCCCCCACGGGTCAGTGGCTTTATCAACAACTTCTAATAGGCGCGTATTAATTTCATCCCGTCGTGATAATAGCTCATCCAAATCCATTGAACCCATTACACTACGAATATTTGTAGTGGTTAAATCTTCAATCGCCCCTGTTACATTTTCCACTTCATAGGTGGCTTTAGATGCTTCAAAAATACGATAGAAGACAATCCCATCCACTTTCACCATTGCATTATCACGGGTAATAATATCTTGAGAGGGGATATCCATCACACGCTCACGCATACTGACTTTATTACTAATTGTTTCCCACAGTGGAATAATATAGTTAAACCCAGGGGTTAAACTACGTGTATATTTCCCAAAACGTTCAATGGTATACTCCATCCCTTGAGGAACATTCTGAATCCCCATAAAAATCAATGTTGAAATAATTCCCATTAATATGAGAACAAATATAAATGTTGGGCTTGTCAATGCTGACATATATAGGCTCCTTATCTTTACATGGTAGCTTTGGCTATAGTAGTAAGTATGGTTAAGGACAAATTGTGACCATACACCCACTTTATCAATGACTACCTGTTAGTATAATCCGTCCATGTATGAACTGATATAGCAGTTGTTTAAATAATATCAAGTGTAAGGGATTTGATATGTCGACTAAAAAACACCCCGCACGTTACTATATTATATATGGACATGTACAAGGTGTCGGATTTCGTCCTTTTATTTATCAATTAGCTCACCGTTATGCCTTAGTGGGTTGGGTAAAAAATGTTACAGGGTGTGTGCATGTTCATGCACAAGCTCCTCACGCTGCTTTAGAGCAGTTTTATGCTGCTCTATCAGAAGAGTGTCCACCGTTAGCCAAAATTCAGCACATTAGCATTACTCCCTGCCAAGCTCTAATACTCAATAATTTTTCTATACTCCCCAGTGAAATGGATACACAGGCAGCCCATATTCATTTGCCCCCTGATTATTTTACCTGTGATGCATGTTTGGCAGAACTTTATACACCCACAGATCGACGTTACCGTTATCCTTTTATTAATTGTACCCAATGTGGAGCGCGTTATACGCTTATTAATAAACTTCCTTACGATCGCCCTTTTACAAGTATGGCAGATTTTCCACTCTGTAAAGCCTGTGAACAAGAATATACCACTCCTGAAAATCGGCGTTTTCATGCACAACCAATTGCTTGCCCTGATTGTGGTCCCAGCCTGCAATTTTCAGATAAAAATAAACAGATTACCGATACAGAGCTTGCTTTGGCTGCAACCATAAATGCTTTACAGGCGGGGCAGATTGTGGCAATCAAAGGGATTGGGGGGTATCACTTATGTTGTGATGCGCGTAATGAGGCCACAGTAAAACAGTTACGCCAGCGCAAGCACCGTCCTGATAAAGCTTTTGCAGTGATGTTTCCTTGGCAAAAACAGACGGCTATCCCCGCTGATTTGACCGAGCAGGTACTGATTACAGCAGAAGAATATCAGTATTTATCTGAACCTGAGCGCGCCATTTATTTATTGGAAAAAGCACAAAACTATTCTTTAGCAGCAAGTATTGCACCGAATAATACCCATTTAGGGGTTATTTTACCTTATAGCCCATTGCATCATTTATTATTAAATGATTTCAGCCAGCCTATAGTGATCACTTCAGCTAATCTCAGTGGAGAACCTGTATTAACAGATCAAGATAGCATTGAGACACGTTTAGCACATATTGCAGAGACCTATTTACATCATAACCGCCCTATTGTGCGCCCTGCGGATGATTCGGTATATCAAATCTGTCATCAACATAAAATGCCGATACGGCTTGGGCGGGGGAGTGCTCCCGTTGAGTTACGCCTCCCCTTTCGCTTGAGCAAACCTATTTTGGCAGTGGGTGCACAATTAAAAAATACGGTTGCCTTAGCATGGAAAGATCGCTGTGTGCTGTCACCTCATATTGGGGAGTTAAGCAGTCCACGTAGTGTAGAAGTTTTTCAACAAGTAATCGAGGATTTACAAACTTGCTATCATATTGAAGCCACCCATATTATTCATGATGCTCACCCACAATATCAAAATAGCCGTTGGGCACAACAACAAAATCTTCCAACTCATGCAGTATTACACCATCATGCTCATGCCAGTGCACTCATGAGTGAAATGAATGAGCTCCCCAGCACGGAAGCCATGTGTGTGATCACATGGGATGGGACAGGAATGGGGGAAGCGCAGCAATTATGGGGAGGAGAAATTTTTTATGGAAGACCTGCTCATTGGCAGCGTATTGGTAGTATTCGTCCTTTTCGACTTATCGGGGGGGATAAAGCCAGCCGAGAGCCGTGGCGGTGTGCACAAGCTTTATGTTGGGAAGCAGGGATTACAACATGGGAAAGTGAGCACACCAGCCCTTTATTTCACCATGCATGGCAACAAGGTTTAAATAGCCCTTATACCAGTTCTATAGGCCGCTTATTTGATGCAGCCGCCAGTTTATTAGGTTTACTTGATAAGGCAAGTTATGAAGGGCAAGCAGCAATATTAGTCGAGCAACATGCCAATACAAAAGAACACGATTTTATTGAATTGCCATTGATTAAAAAAACACATTATAGTGAAATTGATTGGTCACTTTTAATTGAATATTTACTGGATACACGCCATTCTATTGCTAAACGAGCGGGGGTTTTTCATCGTAGCTTGGCCCATGCTGCGGTAAAGCAAGTCTGTGAGAGTAGACAATACACCCATACACCCATACAACACATTGGTTTAAGTGGAGGGGTTTTCCAAAATCGTTATTTGGCACAACTTATGATAGAGCTTTTTAAAGAAAAAGGTTTTACGGTGACGGTACTTAAAATAATTCCTTGTAATGATGCCAGTATTAGCATCGGACAAATTATTGATGCCGCCCATACATTACACTTAATCGAATCTTAACTATGACTTTACCTATTAATTTTCCAAAATACTTTTATGCTTCTGTGATTATCCATTGTGAAAAACTCACTGATCACAAATGGCTTACTCAGCGTTGGTCTGTGGTGGGCGCGACCACCTCTGCCACCGTGCAAAATAAAGAAACTCGCATTATTCACCAAACAGATAAAGAAACCCAATATTTATTACAAGGGTTTATCATGAGTCTATATCCTGATGAGGCAGAAAGTTATTATTGTAATATTCGCGGGGAAAAACCTGCTTTATATGTGGTGTGCCATAAACACGATGATGATGAAGCCCCTGAGCCTTTTTTAGTCACAGCAAGTTATGATGAAGCAGCGGATTATTTAGAAGGCGATGAGGAAATTTTTAGTGTTGAGATGCCTCCCGAAGCCTATCGTTGGGTTGAAACCTATGTATTAGAATATTATGTACCTGAGAAGATCAAAAAGCGTAAACGTAAAAATTGGGATGAAAGTAAACGTGTATGAGTACTAAAAAAACAGAACAAGCAGAAGAGCACAATTTTTTACAACGCTGGTCACGCCGTAAACAAGCACAGGTTTCAGAAAAAGAAACAGCAATCCCCCCCACTGCTTTTCCTGCAACAGATATAGTTGATAGTGATAATACGGCAATATCAACAACAACAGCAGAGGACGAAAATAAAGAAGAGAAGATCGTTGAATTACCTGATGTTGCCAGCCTTAATGCTGAATCTGATTACACAGGGTTTTTAGATAAAGATGTTGATCAACAATTACGTAAAATTGCATTACGTACCTTATTTAAACAAACACAATTTAATGCAGTAGATGACTTAGATGTTTACTATGAAGACTTTGCAGATTTTGAACCATTAGGTGATATTGTCACCCATGATATGCGCCACATGATGGAAGTCGAAAAACGTCGTGAAGAAGAAAAAGCACGCCAAGCAGCAGAAACAGAAACAGAAACAGAAACAGAAACAGAAACAGAAACAGAAACAGAAACAGAAACAAAAGAGTGTGATGTAGAACCTGAAGTAGAGCAAACTCTCCCCTCAGCAGATACAGAAGAAATAAAAGAGGTAAAAGAAGGGGAAGAATTAGCGCATACAGAGCATGATGAAACAGTGCCGACCGCTACGTTATCAGCAGAAAAACAGGAAGAGGGTATAAAGAAATAATACTGGTTTTTGTAGGGTGGCAATAGCGCAGCGTATTCCACCCTTTTCAAGGAATGCCTTAGATTACAAGCCTTAACCTTAAAAATATGGAATACGCTGCGTAAATTTTCATCTTAAAATATTAAGCCACAGTGGCACGGACTACTTGGTAGTAATGCAGAAAGCCTATTATTAGCTAATTAATTTTTTGAGCAATTCATCGATCATTTTATAGCTGTGATCAAAATCAGGCGAGCTCCATAATAAACATAATTTATGCGCGCCTTCTAAACGATAACGTTGTGGTTCATTTTGAATAAGTGCCACCACCTTCATCGGATCAATCGTTGTATTATCATGAAATAAAACAGAACCGCCTTCTGTACCCAGCTCTATTTTACGAATCCCTAAAGGAGTGGATTGTAGTTTTAACTCGGTAATTTTTAATAACGCTTTGGCAGAATCAGGCAATAAACCAAAGCGATCAATCATTTCTATTTCTATCTCTTCCAAAGCGGCTTTATCTACAGCGTTAGCAATACGTTTATACATAATCAAACGAATATGCACATCGGGGAGATAGCTGCTAGGTAATAAAGCAGAGGTATAAAAATCAATTTCTATACCTTGTTTTAAAGGCTGATTGACTTCAGGTTGCTCACCTGATTTTAATGATTCCACCGCCCGCTCTAATAATTCTGTATATAAGGTATAGCCAATCTCTTGCATATGTCCGCTTTGTCCACTACCGAGAATTTCCCCTGCGCCACGAATTTCTAAATCATGTGTGGCCAAGGTAAAGCCCATCCCCAACTCTTCAATGGCACTGATGGCATCTAATCGCTTCACTGCATCACGAGTCATCGATTTCTTTGGTGGGACGATCAGGTAAGCATAAGCGCGGTGATGAGAGCGTCCAACCCGTCCACGTAGTTGATAAAGCTGTGCTAAGCCTAACTTATCAGCACGGTTAATAATAATGGTATTGGCACTGGGCACATCAATCCCTGTTTCAATAATCGTTGTACATACTAAGACATTAAAGCGGCGATGATAAAAATCTTGCATCACATGCTCAAGCTCACGCTCTCGCATTTTTCCATGTGCAAACTCCACGCGCGCTTCAGGCACTAAGCCACTAATTTCTTCTGCCATTTTTTCAATGGTATCAATATCATTATGTAAGAAATAGACTTGTCCCCCCCGTTTTAATTCCCGTGTTAAGGCTTCAATAATAGAAGGTTTATGCCATTCTTTAACAAACGTTTTCACCGCTAAACGGCGAGAAGGCGGGGTGGCAATAATGGATAAATCACGTAGATTTGATAATGCCATATTTAAAGAGCGGGGAATCGGGGTCGCAGTTAAGGTTAAAATATCCACTTCAGCACGTAATGATTTAAATTGATCTTTTTGCTTCACCCCAAAGCGATGCTCTTCATCAATAATCACTAAACCTAAACGCTTAAATTTAATTTGCTGCTGTAAGAGTTTATGTGTACCAATAATAATATCAATCTTACCCTCAGCACATTCCTCAAGGGCTTGGTCTTGCTGCTTTTTGCTGCGAAAACGTGATAACTGCTCAACTTTTACCGCCCATTCTGCAAAGCGATCTTGAAAGTTTTGAAAGTGTTGTTGTGCTAATAAAGTGGTGGGGACTAAGACCGCCACTTGTTGCCCATCTTGTACTGCAACAAATGCAGCACGCATCGCTACTTCTGTTTTTCCAAACCCAACATCTCCACATACCAAGCGATCCATAGGTTTTGAAGAATGCATATCTTCTAAAACTGCTGCAATGGCTTCTTGTTGATCGGGGGTTTCTTCAAAAGGAAATGCCTGTGCAAAACTTTCATAAGCAGTTTCATCACGCTGAAAAATATGCCCTTTACGTGCAGCACGTTGCGCATAAATATCAAGTAATTCAGTGGCAACATCGGTGATTTGTTGGCTGGCTTTACGGCGTGCTTTTTCCCATTGTCCAGAGCCTAAACGATGTAAGGGAGCATGTTCAGGATCCGCACCTGTAAAGCGGTTAATTAAATGTAGATGCCCAACAGGCACATATAATTTTTCTTGCTTTGCATACTCTAAACATAAAAATTCAGCTTCTATTTCGCCTCTATCTAAACTTAAGAGTCCTTTATAACGCCCTACCCCATATTCTTCATGTACTACAGGATCCTCTAAACTTAATTCAGTTAAGTCGCGGATAATAGTGTCTGTATCACGCTGGGCTTTTTTATGTTTACGTAAACGTCGCTGTGCAACCCGTTCACCAAATAATTCAGTTTCACTAATCACTGCGATAGCAGGATTTTTAATGAGTAAACCTTGCTCTAATGGTGCGATCGTGAGCATAAACGCAGCATCATGTTGTAAAAAATCTTGCCAATCTTGCGCAATAGTAGGGTGACATTTATATTTTTTTAATAAATTTAAAACTGTTTCACGCCGTCCCATGCTTTCTGTGGTAATTAAAATACGCCCCGTAAAATTTTGCTGAAAAGTATTAAAATCAGCAAGAGGCTCTGTGGCACGTGCATCGACAGGTAATGTGGGCGGGACAGTAGTGGCAAAATTAATGCCTTTATCAATCGCTTCTTGTTCTAGGTGAATATGGGAATATTGTTTAAATTGTGCAAACAGCTCATCCACTTTAAAAAATAGTTGCTGTGGTGGTAATAATGGGCGTTCACGATCATGCCCAAGTTGTTGGTAACGTAGCTGAATTTCTTCCCAAAAAGTTTCGGCGGTATTCACAAGATTACCTAAACTCATGAGCAAGGTATTATCAGGTAAATAATCAAATAAATGATGGGTTTGTTCAAAAAATAGCGGCAGGTAATATTCAATTCCTGCGGGGGATAAGCCTGTACTGACATCCTGATAAATAGGGCTACGTGTCGGATCGCCTGTAAACTCTTGTCGCCAGCGAGTGCGAAACCGCTCAATCCCCTCTTTATCTAAAGGAAATTCTCGTGCAGCTAATAAACAAATTTCATCAATAGACTCTAGTGAGCGTTGTGTTTCAGGGTCAAAATAGCGAATATTTTCTACTTCATCATCAAATAAATCAAGGCGATAAGGTTGACGGCTTCCCATTGGAAAAATATCAAATAGGTTACCGCGCACGGCAAATTCACCATGTTCTATCACTTGGGATACGCAGCGATAACCTACTTTCTCAAACTGAGTACGTAGCTGATTTGCATCTAAATGCTCCCCTTTTTTCACTAATAAGCTGCGCCCATTAATATAATCAGGAGGGGGGAGTTTATGCATTAAAGTGGTTAAAGGTAACACTAATACCCCTTGCTGCATTTTGGGGAATTGGTAAAGGGCTGTTAAGCGTTCTGAAATAATATCTTGGTGGGGTGAAAAGATATCATAAGGCAAAGTTTCCCAATCAGGAAAATGATACGCCGCTAAATTAGGCGCAAATACCGCAATATCATTCGTTAAGCGTTGAGCACTTCGTGTATCTTCTGTAATCACTACAATTGGTTGCTGTTTTTGTAATGCCATTTGGCTAATACATAAACCAACACTACTGCCATGAAGTTGCCCCCAATTCTGGCGTTGTGTTGAGTGGCAATAAACGCTAGGCGTTAATGGGCTAAAATCCGAGAGTATTGTAGTCATAAGTATCGTGAATAAATAATAAGAAAGCAGGGGAAATATTAAGAATATTAAATTAGTAAATATATCGTATTAATAGGAATGCTTAATGTATATAAAATATTTTTTTAGTGGGGTAAAGGCTCAGTAATTTGTTTCTCTTTCAAAAACTCACCCAACACTTTATCTGATTGAGCAATATGGTTAAGCAGCCATGTTACGACTTGTTGTTGGATTTGTAAGGCTAAATATAAGTGCCCCCCCTCACGCTGATAATTTTGTTTAAGCTGGGTAAAAATTTCAATAAAGCGTGCATGTTCTGTTTTATGTTGATTAATTTGGGGATAATTATATTTTTTCATAAAATATTCTTCAGTTTCAAAGTGGGATACTACATAACTTTCTAAAAAAGCAATAATTTCACTTACTTCTTCTCTATTTCGCCCACTCCCAATGGACATGACTAAATCATGAGTATGTTTAAATAAAGCTTGATGCTGCTCATCTATGACCACATTCTTAACTGATAAATCAGGTGTCCAGCATATTGATTTTGATATACGTTCCCAATCATTTGAGCTATTCAACTCTAGGAAATTATGACAGCGTTGTAAATAAAGAATGGCAGCATAATCTTGATTATTATAGGTTAAATACTCTTGAAATAGTTTTTTAGCCGCTAAAAATTGCTGATTGCGATAAAAATCTAAGGCACGATTAAAAAGGTGCAAAGTTGATTTTTTTATTTGACGTTGTTCATGATGATCACCATCAAATACATCATAAATATAAATATGTTCAGAGCGTCCTTTTACTTTAATATCATCAAGAAAGCGAATATCATATTTTTCTACCGAATATAAATTTTCATAGGTATTTTTACTAATAATTAGGGGGCATTTATAGGTTTTTGTACTGCTTTCAATCCGTGCAGCAAGATTCACAGCATCACTGATGACAGTGCCTTGCAAGCGATGCTTTTCACCAATAATCCCTAACATGAGTCGCCCTGTATTTAAACCAATCCCGATATGAATAGGTGGTTTTTTTTGTTTAATACGCCGTTGGTTAAAGACTTCTAGCTCTTTTAACATGGCAATGGAGGCATTTACAGCATCATCAGCATTCACATATAAGGCCATGATGGCATCACCAATATATTTATCAATAAAACCATGATATTGGCGGATAATAGGTCCCATATGACTCAGATATTCATTAATAAAATTAAAATTTTCTTGGGGGCTCATATGTTCAGAGAGTGTTGTAAAGGCGCGGATATCTAAAAATTGAATGGTCATATCCATTTCAACATTATCCCCCATATCAATGCCTAAAATATCTTTTTTCTCTAGTAGGTGTAAAAATTCATTAGGCACAAAACGCTGATAGGCACTGTTTGTATGTTTTAGTGTTGTTTCAGCTTGGCGACGCTCACTGATTTCTTTTGCTTGTAGGGCTTCAAAATGATTAATTGAGTACAGCATATCGTATAAAGTGCGTGCTAATTGCCCAATCTCATCTTTAGCTTCTGTTTTGATTGTAATATCCCGTTGTCCATTAGCAATTTGCTGAGTAAATCCCATTAAAGATTTTAAGGGGATAATAATGACACGTGCAACAAAATAAGATAAAAGTAAGGTTGTAAACAATACAATAACGATAATAACAATATAGACGGCAAATAAACCTTTGGCTTTATTTTTTAAATTAATCGCAGCGTCTTGTAAATCACTGGCAAGTTTTAATTCGATTTTTTGCAGCGCATTAATTTTCTCTGTAGATACTCGCCACCAGTGTTCTGGCTTAACAGCAGGAATCACACGTGGGGTAAGGTAGTTTCTGCGATCTTTTAAAAGCTTATCTCGAATACCAACAACTTCTTTAAATAGCTGGCTATCCAATTGTTGTTGATAAATATTTTTTTGTGCAGGTGTCGCATGAAATAAAAAATTATTTAAATAAATTTCTTGTTTGGCAGCAATGAATACTAATTCTTGATAGGAAGAAGGTCTTAATACCCTTTGTATAAAAGTACGTTGCAACATAGCACGCTCAATACCTATGAATTCTTTCGCATACATTAAATTGATATAGGCACGAATATGATGAGCAACTTTATTATGACTTAACAATAATTTAGACAATCCACGAATAGCATCTATAATATGTTCAATTAATAAAGAGTAATTTTGCATTGCCTCTGCTGCCCCTATATCTCCTGCTGAAATAGCAATGCGCTGTACCATTAAATCATCTAATTTTTTAATTATATTTATTAATACTGGGGAACTACTTATAAAAACGAGTTTCCCCTCTTTTAATTGTTGGTGTAAATTATCCAGCATTTTATCTGTTTGAGTACGGCGTTTTTGTAAACTTTCAATAAATTTTTGTTGATTACTGGCTAAATATCCCACCGTAATACCTCGCTCTACCTGTAAGGTATGCACTAGTTTAGAAGTATTAACAAAGAAAACAGATAAATGCTGTAAATTTTCCATTTTTTTAGCAATTTCTAATTTATCCGTTGCAATATCAGTTGCAAAGTAAATAAGCCAAAAAATAGGAATACTTATCATTAAAATAAGCTTTTTCTTAATTGATACATTTTGCAGGTAGCTAAGTACTTGGTTCATGAATTTTTTAGACTACATCAATAGCGAATATACGTTAATAGTAAACTGCAATAACTATGCAAATTATATAAAATCATTTTTTTATCTTTATAAATGCCGACATCATGAAATATATTTCAAGAGGAATAGAGGGTAAATATATATAGGTTAAGTCGCAGTTATACATAATAAATATATAACTAATGCACACTATACGTTATATCATTCTTTATTTTTACTACATACATTGACTATTATTCTACCTGTATGGTGTAAAAATTTTCCTTATTTTATGGTGTTATTTGTGAATGGTATTAAATTTGCTAACATTTAGATCAGTAATGCCCTCTTTTCTTGTTTTAGCGTACTATAACTTATGAGTAATCCCATCAAACCTATATCCATATCATTTTCACATAACCTACCTTATGCAACACTTTCTTCTTGTAATATGGGGGTTATTGTTGTCGATGTACAGAAAAAAATTGTTATATGGAACCGTTGGATGGAGACCCATGCAAACATTAGTGAAGCACATGCATGTGGAAAAACCTTAGAGGCTCTCTATCCTGCACTGGAAAATACACGTGTTATACAAACGATTGATGTAGCTTTAAAACAAGGTATGTCCTCTATTTTATCACATAGCTTAAATAGTACACCTTTTGAATTATATTTCCCCTATCATATTAATCCTACTCAAGATAATCCGCGCTTACAGCAAACAACAATGATCATTCCTATTAACTTTAATGAAGAGCGTTATTGTTTAGTGCAAATTATGGATGTCAGCCATGTTGTAAAACGTGAGCAATTGCTAAAAAAACAAGCCGAAAAAATGGCACATTTAGCACATCAATATCATGAAAATGAAAACTATATTAAAGCAATATTAAACAATACTATTGATGGCATCATTACCACAGATCAATATGGTGTGATTGAAATTTGTAATCCTGCAGTAGAAAAAATATTTGGGTATCGTAATGAAGAATTATTAGCCGAAAATATAACCCGATTATTACCTAATTTTAATCAAAAAATGCAAGCATTATTATCTAAAGAAATGGAGCAACTGCATTTTAATGCAACACATGAAGTCATTGGGCAACATAATAATGGTAAGCACCTAGCTGTTGAATTATCTATTAACCCAATGAATCTAAAAGGCAAAAATATTTTAATTTGTGTTATTCGTGATATTAGCCAACGTAAACGTATTAAAGAGGCGCTGATTCGTGAAAAAGAACGTGTTTTAATTACGCTGGCTTCCATTGGGGATGGTGTCATTACTACAGATATGGAAGGCTGTGTGCAATATATGAATCCTGTTGCTGAAAAAATGACAGGTTGGTCAACACAGTTAGCCCAAAATATTCCTTTGTCTACAATTTTTCAAGTATACAGTGCACAAGGTGATGCTTTAACAGAGGATTTATATCAACGTTGTAACCAGCAAAATGATGTAGTGAAAACAAAAGAAAATTTACTGTTATTACATCGTTCTGGCAGTACTTTTTATATTGAAGGCACCATTGCACAAATTCGTAGTCGTGATACAGGTGTGATAGGGATTGTCATTGCTTTTCGGGATGTAACACAGGCGCAAAAATTAGCCCAGCAATTAAATTATCAAGCCACCCATGATCCTTTAACTAATCTTGTTAATCGTAATGAATTTGAACAACGTGCCAATGAAATTTTACTAAATGCAAAGCAGTATCAAACCTCTCACGCACTGTGTTACTTGGATCTTGATCAATTTAAATTAGTCAATGATAGTTGTGGGCACAGTGCAGGAGATGAATTACTACGCCAGCTAAGTGCATTATTAAAAACAAAATTATATGAAGGTGATACCTTAGCACGCTTAGGGGGAGATGAGTTTGGAATATTACTGCAGCACTGTAACTTGAAGCGAGCACATCATGTGGCAGAATGTATACGCCGTGTAATCTGTGATTTTCGTTTTATTTGGTATAACAAAACCTTTCGAGTAGGAGTCAGTATTGGTCTTGTCATGATTGATGAGAACAGTGAAAATATTTCATCTTTATTGGTTGCTGCTGATACAGCTTGTTATGCTGCCAAAGAAAATGGGCGTAATTGTGTTTGGGTACATGAAGAAAATACAACAGATCTTATTAGGCAAAAAGGACAAAGCCATTGGTCATTACGGATTAGTGAAGCCATTGCAGATGAGAAATTTATCCTATATGAACAAAGTATCGTACCATTAAAAGATCCTGATGAGAAAAATATACAGCATATAGAATTAATGATTCGTATGGTGGATGAAAAAAATAATATTATTTTACCTATGGCATTTATTCCTGCCGCAGAACGTCATAACCAAATGACCTATATTGATCGATGGGTGATTGAGAATGCCTTAACATGGTATGCCACAACAAGGTTAAAAGATAAAAATACACAATATCATATGAATATTAATTTATCTGCTACCTCTTTATATGATAAACAGCTCCCCATTTATCTAAAGCAAATATATGAAAAATATAATATCCCAGCAAAAGCTATTTGTTTTGAAATCAGTGAAACAACAGCAATTAGCCATTTAGAACAGTTGCTTTATTTTATTGATAATATTAAAGCATTAGAATGTGAATTTGCTTTAGATGATTTTGGTAGTACTTTATCTTCTTTTACACGTTTGCGTAATTTACCTATTCAATATATAAAAATTGATGGTATGTTTACCTATGATCTATTGGCTGACCCTGTTAATTATGCAATGGTTGAATCTATCTGTCATATTGCGCAGGTGATGGGATTAAAAACCATTGCTAAATCAGTAGAAGATCAAGAAACCTATGAATGCTTGGTCAAAATAGGGGTTGATTTTGCTCAAGGTTTCTTTATTCATAAACCCAGTTTACTTCCTTTGACACATGTATAGTTTTTGGTAGTGACTAGCTTTCATTACATAGTGATTATATTGCTAATATGTAACTTAAGCTTTAACTAGTCTGGAATACTGCCATAACCTTCCATCAATAATGGATAAACCTAATGCAATAAGCCCCATTCCTATAAAGTGGATAAGTTCTAGTGATTCATTCAGAAAAATTGCACCAAGTAATATTGCAGAAATAGGGATTAATAAGGTCACTAATAGCAGGTTAGTTGCTCCTGCTAATTCTAATATTTTAAAGTAAAGAATATAAGCCGCTGCGGTGGAAAAAACAGCCAACCCAATAATAGCAGCCCACATTTTTAGATTCAGTGTTGTAAAATTAAAACTACCCTCTACAACTAAGGTAATTGGAAATAATACAAGGGTTGATGCGGTCACTTGCCCAGCAGCTATGATAATAGGGTGTATAGCCATGATTTTAAATCGGCGACCATATACACCTGCAAAAGCATAAGATAATGTAGCGGTAATAATAGCTAGTTGTGCAAATAAGCTATGATTTCCTTTTATTGCTGGTATACCAATCATAACTGCAACACCGATAAAACCAAGTATAACCCCTATTAATTTTAACGGTGTAGCACGTTCATCTGGTAATAGGATTCCTGCCACAATAACTGTAAATATAGGGGTTGCAGCATTAAGAATCGATGCTAACCCAGATGCAATCTGAGTTTGTCCCCACACTATAAGGATAAATGGGATCACATTATTCAATAACCCCATCCCTAAAAAAGCACCCCAAATTTTTATACTTGTTGGGGGACATAGTCCAATAGCTAAAGCCACACACCAAAGTGTAATAGCTGCAATACCTACTCTGTATAATACAATTGTCAATGGTGGTAGCTCGGTCACAGCAATACCAACAAAGAAAAATGATCCGCCCCATAATATAGAAAGGGTAATAAGCATAGCCCATGCGCGGGAATTCATTAAAACACTGATAGATGATGATGTCATAGTGAAAATACTACTTTTGCATTAAATTAATTTTAAAACTAATTTAGCAAGGGGCTACACTACACACAATCTGATTCTTGCGCTTTAATTATTGATTACTTTTAGCTTATTTTATATCCCCTCTGTTAACAATAACGGTGGCATAGGACACTCCAAAGTTTCCGCTATCGCTCGCAATAATTCAAACTCTTTCACCCTCACTTGTTCATCATATAAAATACAAGTACAACAGGCATCAAGCAGCGGTTTTTTTAATAAAGGACATAAAGCTGTTAGCTGTGTTAAGGCTTGGTGTAAATGCTGTATAGTTGTTTGCGTTTTGCACGCTGGCACCGTATCAAATAATTTGCTCATTGCTGTATGATAAGCTGCCACTCCTCCTCCTAAACGCGCCAATAAAGAAAATAAAATTACTAATGAGCTTTGTGCATCCTTAAAATTTTGCAGTGTTTTCTGTTTCTTTTTACTAACAGTACTTAATAAACGCCGTCGTACAATTAAGCGCAATACATATTCAAATAAATCAACTTTACCATCTGCTTTAATGAGCTGATCTACAGTCTGTAATAGTTGCTGTTGTGCCTCTTTAGATAAATAGCGTAAGTTAGGGGTGGTGACATCAATCAAAGGTAAACGTATTGTCTCACCAAAAGGAGATAATAATTCACGGTTATCAAAAGCACGATTAGCACAAGCTTTACCTTGTATTTTTTCTAATAAAAGTACACGTTTTTTCTGCTCATCAGCGGTGCCTGTAATGAGTAATGCATACAGTACGGCGGCAGCTTCTTCAGGTTGGTGTAAACGCATTCTGATTACTTCAGGTAATTTTTTAAATAAGCGTTGTGCACTGTGTAAATGTTGATGAGTAGGCTGTCCAATAGAGGCGACAATATGCTGACTAAACCTTTCAGCATCATAGGCTTTTGCGGTAATTTTTTTAGTAGGTGTAGATAATAAGACAGGGGCAGGTGCCACTGTATTAGCTGGTGTGTATTTTCCCTCTTTGACTAAACGCTGCTTGGTTTTAGAAGGAGCTAATATAATATGTTCAGGATCAAGGCGTACAATCCGCTGATCTAAAGGAGGATGAGTGGCAAATAAACCTGTCCACCATGTATTATAGGTGGCAGCAAAACATAAATGACTGATTTCTTCTGCATAATAAATAAATAAACGTGACCCTGCTTTATGTGTTTTGATCTTTTTTAAGGCATCAGCCAAACCTTGAGGATAACGAGTAAATTGTACCGCTGTGGCATCAGCTAAAAACTCCCGTTGTCGAGAAATAGCCGCTTTTACTAAACGCCCCATTAATAAGCCAATATAACCCAAGCTGATTAAAACCATTGCAGGAATAAACATAATAATGGCTTGATAAGTCCGTGCAGTGACAACATCATCTGAATTATTACGTCGAAACTCTATCCAATTATGTCGCCTTGTTGTCCCGCGTAATAAAAAATGCCCCAATTGCCCAATAATTAATAAGCCTGCTAATAAACCCATTAAGCGTAAATTAAGCTGCATATCACCATGTAAAATATGACTGAACTCATGGGCGATGACTCCCTGTAATTCATCACGGTTTAAATTTTTTAAAAGCGTATCAGTAACCACCAGTACACTATCATCAGTATGATAGCCTGCAACAAAAGCATTCATACTTGGCTGAGGTAAGATATAAATATGGGGTACTGCTACACCTGAAGCAATAGCCATCTCTTCCACTACATTTTGCAAACGTTGTGTATGGGTGGTACTGGGTAATGTAGTTAAACGCTTTGCACCAATGAGCTCGGCTAAATATTCCCCTCCTTGGCGTAACTGATATATCCGCCATAAGCTATTAAAAATTATCACTGCAAGGGTTAATAGTGCAATTTTATATGCCAAGGGTTCGTGTAACCATTCCCAAAATGACTCAGGATAAAACCCTATACTATACAACAGTAAGTAAAGCAAGCCATTTAAAATGGCAATAGTTATAAGGCTGGCAGCAATAAAATAAAGATAGAGAATGCGGGTTTGCTGTTGTGCGCTGGCTTGATGGCTAAAGAAATCCATAGTGATAATACAAAGGATTTTTAGCTAAAAGAAACACGTACAGGTTTGCGCACTTCTTCATTTTCCACTTCAAATAATTGTGCCGTTTTAAAACCTGTAATATCTGCAATCATTTTATTAGGAAATTTTTCACTATAAGTATTATAACGCATCACATAATCATTATAAGATTGACGCGCAAAGGTGACTCGATTTTCAGTAGAACTTAACTCTTCCACCAATTGTGCCACGCTGACATCGGCTTTTAAATCAGGGTAACTTTCATATAACGCCATAAATTGCCCTACCTGCCCATTGAGTGCGGTATCTGCAACCATTAAGTTTTTCACCGCCTCGTTATCAGCAGGGTCATGACGGACAGCTTCTTTTGCTCTCACTGCTTGAGAACGTGCTTGGGTAATACCCACTAAAGTTTCACGTTCATGTGTTAAATAAGCTTTAGTAGTTTCCACTAAATTGGGGATAAGTTCATAACGCCGTGTCAGTTGGATATCGACTTGTGACAAGGCATTTTTATAATAATTGCGTAAAGTAACCAAGTGATTATAAATTCCCCCAATATAGAGAAAAACAAGCACAATGACACCTACATATATAATTGTATTACTGATCTCCACATCCATCCCCTTTTGACTTATTATGACATCTCTTTATAACTGTATGTATAAATGCACAGATTTTCAATATTAAAAGGTAATAATAAAAAAGCACGTTTATCAAATAAACGTGCTTTTAAATAATAGACATAAAACAGTAAATAACTATTTATTTACATGTATTTTATATACATTTTTTGTGTTATCAAAATCACTGACATCAAGTAATTTACTTTTTAACCAATCACCATCATGATCGAGTCCAATAAAAAACTGCTTAGCATTACGGCAAATTGCTTTTGCAGCTTTGTAGTCTTCATCGATATAAAAGTATTGCTTGCGTTTTATCTTTGAGCAAGTATTCAGTGTACTACTGATACGCCCAAAAGCCCCTGATGAATCAGTTCGTACTTTAACAGATACATAAGGTAAAAATGAGCTATTACTCCGATTAATAAACACAATATAAATATTCTGTTCATCAATCCCATCAATTTGACCAACTATATTAACAGCCAGTGCATTGCTTATGTATAGCATACTTATTAAAAAGCTTGCTAAATAAAAGCTTAGTTGTCGTTGCATAGGTATCTTCTCCAATTCAATGAACTACTCAATAGTTATTGTTGTTTTACGTGCTGTTGTTGAAGGAGCTAAATAAAGATGGTTATTATATAATTTACCTTTATTATCGACTATTTGTACAACCCAGTTACCTGCTTGAACAGGTGCATCATCCCAATTTAGTTCACCGTTTGGATACCATTGGTATGCTTTTGTATACCAACACTCTTTTTCTGAATCATAGAGAGGAATTACAGATTGTTGAATACTTTCTTCAGTTGGGATAGGCTTTATTTCTATTTGTCCCATTGAATTTTCATGCATGATACGAATGGGTAATATAGAGATAGATTCAATATCACTTGTAGTTATTTTTTTATCAAAGAAAAATACTCCCCCATCTTTTCTCTTAATACAAATTTCTTGCTTTGCTACACTAAAAGCACTGTAACGCTTCTCTAATGTTTTGTTAAGTTTTTGCATTTCTACTGAAATTGCACCAATAAGCTCATGATAGATTAAGAATTTACTAAGAGGGGTTTCATTAAACAATTTATCAGTGACATACAAAAGACGATATTGATTTTTTGTTGCATCATCATAATCAGAGAAATATTCTATTTCATTAAATTGCTCATTTAAATTAATGAGTTCAAATGAAAGTTCTATTAAATCAATTCCTGCAACAGTTGCTTTCGTGATGCTGCGAGTGTGCTTAATAAACTTAGCTAAATTTTTATTACCTATCATATTAGCAAGTATATTGAGTACACCTTCATTTACTTCATCTTTGATGTTATCAAGTTCTATTGCATCAAGTGTATTGAAGCTACGTGCATTAATTTGTGTCAATTGTTCAGTTGTAATCAGTATTCGCAATTGATCTGCTATTTCATCTGTATCAATTTGATTACGCATTATGACATATACATCTTCATCTTCTAATGAGGTATCAGTAGGTTGATATTCATTGTCTTCATAGCCTTCATAAATCAGTAAATCCATGTCTGTAAACATATTTGAGATATCTACTTTATAAGGGGCTAGTGTATTGGTGTGTAGTGTAGCACTTGAAGGATCAAAGGGGAGAAGTTGATTATCTTTGCTGTATTCAAAGAAGCTGCTTTCACCTTCTACGGTAATACTAGGGATTATTGTTCTTGGAACAATGCTGTCTTTTACAGTGAGTGTATAGTTTCGGAAGGAGCTGAATTCATAGACTTCTTTGTTAATTTTGGGGGTGATGTAAAACCATTCTTGATCGTAGCGCATTTTTATATAGTTAATACGTGTATTTTCAGAGAAGGCGTTGGGGATTGGTACGCTAATTTTTGTTGTGTTGGTTGCGTAGGGGGTCGTTATTTCGTCGTTTAGGTACCAGCTTATTTTATTGGTATCAAGTGTTGCGGAGGTAATGTATTCAAAGATGATGTTGTTACCTTCTGGGTAGTATTTGATTTCTCCTGTTAGGTTTGAGCTATGTTGGACTTTTGAGATGATGATTGGTCCTGCATAGGCGTGGTAGGGGGTGTCGCTGGATTCAAAACGTAAGAAGTACATTTTGGGGTAGTTTTTCCATTGACTGTTGTCAAAGGTGTCAAATTGTAGGCTGTGTTGACCACTGCTAATAGGTTTGCTTTGACGGATGGCGGCGTATTTTTCAAAGCTTCCTACAGTGAGGTGGAGTGTGCCATTTTGTTGGAATGGGCTGTTGTCTGCTTTGCTTGCTGTGAAGGTGATGTTGTTGCCTTCTAGTTGTGCTTCGAGTTTTAGGGGAGAGTGTGCGCCTGTGTGGTCGTAGCCTTGTGTTGTGTTAGGGTGGTTGGCAAAGTAGTTGGGGTCACAGGGGGTGTGAGTTTGAGTGGTTTGCCAATTTGCTGTTCTTTGTTTTTGGTTTATAAAGTTATTGACTGTTTCATTTTTTGTACAAAGGTGATTATTAAATATTGATAAGGAATTTAACTTATTTAAGTTGGTAATACTACTTGGGATATCCCCAGTTAGCTGATTATTAAATAAGTCAAGAGCAACTAAAGAAGTTAGATTACCAATAGAACTAGGAATCTCTTCTGTTAAACTATTTTCACTTAAAGCAAGATAAGTTAAAGAAGTTAAGTTACCAATAGAATTGGGGATTTTTCCCGTTAAGTTATTTTCACTTAAAACAAGATTAGTTAAAGAAGTTAAGTTACCAATAGAGCTGGGGATTTCTCCTGTTAGTTCATTACTATATAATCTAAGATATGTTAAAGAAGTTAAGCTACCAATAGAACTAGGAATTTCTCCTATCAAATTATTATTATCTAAAAAAAGATAAGTTAAAGAAGTTAGGTTACCAATAGATCTTGGAATTTCTCCTACTAAGTTATTATTATTTAACCTAAGCCTAATTAGAGAAGTTAAGTTACCAATAGAGTTTGGAATTTCTCCTACTAAATTATTATTATCTAAAAAAAGATAAGTTAAAGAAGTTAAGTTACCAATAGAGTTTGGAATTTCTCCTGTTAATTTATTAATACTACTTATACTAGAGCTAGAATAAGTTCCACTTAAGTCAAGATAAGTCAAAGAGGTTAGGTTCCCAATAAACTTTGGTATATCTCCTGTTAATTTATTGTTACCTAAAGAAAATCTTGTTAGAGAAGTTAAATTACCAATAGAGCTAGGTATTTCTCCTGTTAGCTCATTACTGTTTAAGTTAAGGTTAGTTAAAGAGGTCAAATTTCCAATAGAGCTAGGTATTTCTCCTGTTAGCTCATTATTGTTTAAGTTAAGGTAAGTTAAAGAAGCCAAATTTCCAATAGAGCTAGGTATTTCTCCTGTCAGGTTATTTCCTGCAAAATCTTTATTTAAATTAATTTTTTCTACTTTACCATTTTGATTACAACTCACACCATACCAATTACAATAACTCTCTTCAGATCCCCAACCATCATTATTATTCCAATTACTTCCATTAGTTGAATAATATAAATCCATTAAAGCACTACGTTCAGCTTCTTTAACAAGATTTGAGCAAATAGTATTGGTTTGAGTGGCTTGCCAATCCCCCGCTACTTTATTAAGAAAAGAAATAACTGTATCATTTTCTGAGCATAAGTGATTATTAGATAGTGACAGGTAAGTTAATTTAGTTAAATTAACAATATTATTGTGGATATACTCTGTTAGTTGATTATTACGCAAATCAAGGTAAATTAAAGATGTTAAATTCCAAATTGAGCTAGGAATTTCTCCTATCAGTTGGTTATAAGATACATCAAATGTATTTAAAGAGGCTAATCTACCAATATTTAAAGGAATTTTCCCTGTTAGCTGATTATTACCTAAGCTAAGGGCAATTAAAGATGTTAAATTTCCAATTGAGCTGGGGATTTCTCCTGTTAGTTGGTTACCATATAAAGAAAGGATTTTTAAATATGATAAGCGGTTAATAGAGCTCGGTATTTCTCCTGTTAATTGATTATTGGAAAAAGCAATTTTAGTTAAAGAAGTTAAATTACCAATAAAATTAGGAATTTTTCCTGTTAATTGATTTTCATATAAAGAAAGGATTTTTAAATTTATTAAGCTACTAATAGAGCTTGGTATTTCTCCTGTTAATTGATTATTGGAAAAAGCAATTTTAGTTAAAGAAGTTAAATTACCAATAGAATTTGGAATTTTTCCTGTTAGTTGGTTATCATATAAATTCAATTCTTTAACTGACTGAGTATCATTACACACTACACCATACCAATCACAATAATTACCAGATCCCCATCCATCATTATTTTCCCACTCACTTCCATTAGTAGAATAATACAAATCCATTAAAGCACTGCGCTCACTTGGACTCTCACTAACAACAACCTCCTCCTTAATCTCCTCAATAATCTCATCTAAAACAAGATTAAAACTACGTGTACTATCAATATTCCACCACTTCCCATTTGTCTCACTCACTAAATCTTGGTAAGTACTATCATCAGGTCCTACCACATACAACTTAACAGATTTACTAACCAACCTATTTTTTACATCACTTAACGAAGTCTTAATACAATCCCCATCAATATGAGGTGGAGCATCCGTCACCAAAATAATAATTTTACTCGTATCACTCCGAAAACTATTATCTAAAGCAGAATCAATACCATCTAATGCAGCTTCATTACTCTCATATCCCCCAGATACTAATGAAATACCCATTACAGTATCACTAAAATCTGTTACATTTCTGCTAAACCCTTTATTCTCTATAGCAGTATAATTACCCCCTGAACAAGCAGGATGATCACCAAATGCAACAAAACCAAGGCGATAATCAACACCATAATCTTCAAGCTGTTGAGCAAAATTTATAGCACCAGTTTGTAAACTATCTTTCTCACTCCTCATACTATTAGTAATATCAAAAACAAAGGTAATATCAGCATTACGTGTTGAATATACATCAGCTGCTTGAGGCAACATTGGAAACAGCAAAATAAAAAAGGCTAAAAAAGCCAGCCACCACCTATGAAAAAAAAACGGATACATAAAAAACCCCATTAATAAAAACCATAAACCAAAATATAACATATATAAAAAGGATATGGCAGGCGTTTTTTCATATAAATTAATCAAAAAAAAAGCTATCCTAAAAACAGATAGCTCTTTAAAATTAATCAATATTTTACAAAAAAGGGAAAACTTTAAAATACTATAAAGAAATCTAATTCTTACTAAAAACAACCCTTTTTAATACTTATCCCTAATAAATTAAGAATATAAACAAAATTAACTTAACTTATTATATCGTTTATTTTTTACATCTAATTTATCGCGCAACATATCCCCAAATAAGTTCACAGCCAATACCACAAGTAATAGTGCAATCCCAGGGGCAAGTACCATATGTGGCGCGACAAGCATATAGGCAGTACCATCACGAATCATAGCCCCCCATGAAGCATCAGGGGGTTGTACACCTAAACCTAAAAAGGATAAACCTGCCTCGGCAATCACTACACCTGCTATACCAAAAGTGGCTTCAATAATGAGCGGAGCGGTTAATAAAGGTAAAATATGATGCCATAAAATACGAGGATTTTTTGCCCCTAGTGCAACCGCTGCCTGTACATGTTCACGGCGTTTTAATGATAGGGTTTGTGCACGAGCTAGGCGCGCAAAACCCACCCAGCCAACAATGACTAATGCAAACACCACATTTTCTAAGGAAGGGCCTAATAAACCTGATAGCGCAATGGCGAGCAAAATACTGGGAAAGGCTAAAAATAGATCAATAATACGTACAATAATTAAATCAATAACACCGCCAAACCATGCGCTAATCATACCTAAACTTGTGCCCACTAAGGCAGAAATAGACACCACCCAAAAAGCAACAAAGAAAGAAGTCTGTGCACCTGTGATCAGGCGGTCTAATAAAGGACGACCTAAATCATCTGCCCCTAACCACATTCCCCAAGAGGGGGGCTGTAAAATACTGGGTAAATGGATATCATTAGGGTTCAGGGGTAAAAACTGCCCAAATAATGCCATTATCAACCAGAGCACTAAAATAACCAGTGGGAATAAAAAACGAAGTTTAAACACGGTAATGTACTCGTGGGTCTAACCATGCATACACAATATCCGTGAGTGCATTAATAAAAACATAACTGAT
>Ga0193958_1000086_pt1 | contig 43414 bp, 35 predicted proteins | sample FB_1_MG_FD_140320 | JGI IMG/M metagenome (GOLD analysis project Ga0193958, IMG submission 140320) | Microbial mat bacterial communities from the Broadkill River, Lewes, Delaware, United States - FB_1_MG | ecosystem: Environmental > Aquatic > Freshwater > River > Microbial mats | place: USA... | reverse complement strand
GGAAGTCCATGTGAGACTTCATGCTACCTTTAAAGGTAACTTTTACAGACTCAGGAATTGGCATAGCACTCTCACCAGTCGCCAATGCGATTGCAACCGTACCAGAGTCAGCACCAAACGCTACGCCTTTAGACATACGCGTGTGAGAGTCACCACCGATGATGATTGCACGATCATCAACAGTGATGTCGTTCAATACTTTGTGGATTACGTCAGTCATTGAATGGTAAACGCCTTTCGGATCACGTGCAGTGATTACGCCGAATGCGTTCATGAATGCCATTAGCTTAGGTGTGTTTGCCTTAGCTTTGTTATCCCATACGGAAGCCGTGTGACAACCAGACTGGAAAGCACCATCAACACTTGGAGAAATTGTAGAAGCAGCCATCGCTTCTAGTTCCTGACAAGTCATTGGGCCAGTAGTATCCTGAGAACCAACGATGTTCACTTTTACACGAACATCAGAACCTGTGTGTAGAGGAGTAGAAGATGCTACACCTACAGCGTTACGGTTGAAGATTTTCTCAACAGCTGTCAGGCCTTGGCCTTCGTGAGAAATTTCTTTAGAAGGCGCGAATACAACAGGCGCTTCAATGCCTAGTGTTTCAGCAGCGAAAGTCTGTAGTTTCTTACCGAAAGTCAGCGCGTAAGAACCACCAGCTTTCATGAATTCAACTTTCTGTGGAGAGAACGCATCAGAAACGTCTACTAGCTCTTTGTCGCCGTTGTAAAGCTTCTTAGCTTTAGTGTCGATCGTCAGAACCGTACCTGTCGCAACAGAGTAAGCTTCTTCTAATACGTTATCGCCGTTTTCATCTTTAACGGCGTTGCCGTCAGCATCTAGTTTCTTAACCCAGTTTTTAAGGTCAAGACCGATACCGCCAGTTACGCCAACAGTCGTCAGGAAGATCGGTGCGATACCGTTAGTACCCGCAACAACCGGAGCGTTATTGATGAATGGAATGTAAGGAGATGTCTTTTCACCAGCCCAAAGTGCAACGTTGTTAACACCTGACATACGAGAAGAACCAACACCCATTGTGCCTTTTTCAGCGATTAGCATCACTTTAGCATTCGGGTGCTTTTTACCTAGCGCAGCGATCTCTTGCTGAGCTTCAGGTGAAATCATGCATTTGCCGTGCAGTTCACGGTCAGCACGTGAGTGTGACTGGTTACCTGGAGAAAGAAGGTCAGTAGAGATATCACCTTCAGCTGCGATGTACGTAACAACGTCGATCTTCTCGGCAATGTCAGGAAGCTTAGTGAAGAATTCTGCTTTCGCGTAGCTTTCTAAAATATCTTTAGCGATCGCATTACCGGCTTTAAGCGCAGCTGCAAGACGATCAGTATCAGCTTCGTATAGGAATACTTGAGACTTAAGAACTTCGCCCGCTGCTTTAGCTTGAGCGTCGTCTGAAAGCGCGATGTCTAGTAGCGCTTCAACAGAAGGACCACCCTTCATGTGAGATAGTTGCTCAAGAGCGAACTCAGCAGTGATTTCTGCAACAGTCTCTTTACCAACAACGATGTCCTTTAAGAACGCAGCTTTAACGCTAGCTGCTGGAGTTGTACCAGGTAGAGTGTTGTAGATGAAAAAGTTTAGCGACGCTTCACGCTCTGCATTGCCTGTGTCTTTGATCTGGGCAATGATTTCAGATAGCAATTCAGCGCTATCGATAGGTTTTGGATTTAGACCTAGGTCCTTTTTACGAACCTCAATTTCTTCTAGGTAGTCAGAATAGTAACTCATGGCGTCTAGCGTCTCACTTAAATCTAGTTATGATTTTCCACAGATTATAAGGAAAAAGGTGCAAACAGCTCAATGAAAACTATTTAAATGAAGCATATAGTCAGTATAAATATAAAAAATAGTACTAAAATCAATATGTTCTGGAGGGTATACATTGGTTGTACACATATTTTTTTCATAAATATGTGAGAGGTTTTACTTTTTTAGAAATAATAATCACATAGAAAGTAGGAATTTATCGGGATAAACCCACGCAATCGGCATTTTATCGCAGCCATTTATCACACTCATAGCTTACTGACGCTCGACCTATCCTGCTTTTGTAAACGGTTTTAATTCTAAGAGGAATTACTTCGATCTTTATAATTAAATAACCTGCTCTCACCTGATTACTCCAAAATGGCACAGCCATATCAAATCTAAAACCTCAAATCTAAGATCTAACTGCCAAAGATTCTTTGAGCAGAGATAAGACCTGATCGTCATCTAACAGCTCTCTTCTATCATCACCTTTTGTCTACCCGCATATATATCTCCCCATGCAACTCCATATGACTTAATACAATCCTTTATTTATTCAAGAATGTAGTATCACTAGCATTCTGAGCGACATAAACCAGCAAAGCATTTTAAAAAGTGCTAGAAACGCTTATGCGGACTAACAAATAGTCGTAGATTGTATGTAATTCATACCAAAGTATTCCAATATCACTTGATTTAAGACGCCTATCGTCTAACATTGTCGACAATCCTAACAAAGCAATAATTTATGTTGCAGATAATAGCGGTCGTTTAACGGCTGAATATATGACTAAAGAGGAGATCGAGCAGCGTCAACAATGGCCTGAGGCTCGTGCACAACGTTATAGGTTCAGAAACGCCCCATCTGCGTGAGGTATATAAAAATGACAAGTCCTATCGATTTCGATCCATCCAGCTCTGTTAAAACACTTCCTGGAACGGAGCACAGCTACCATAGCCTTCCTGATACCGCTCAACAGTTTGGTATCGACCTTGATGCATTACCTTTTTCTCTTCGCCCTATCCTGGAAGGCATTGCCCGAAACATTGGTCAGAACGGCGTAACGGCGGAACAAGTTAAAGCGCTAGGAAGCTGGACTGAACACCAGGGAACAAAGCCGATCGAAATCCCTTTCACTGCTGGCCGTGTCATTATGCACGACCTGAGTGGCACGCCCGCTATTGTAGATTTTGCTGCAATGCGCTCCGCAGTTCAGCGCATGGGCATGGACCCAGCAATCATTGAGCCTTTGGTACGTGCAGATCTTGTTATTGATCACACTGTGACAATGGACAACACAGGCAGCCCTGCGTCTCTGAGAATCAATGGCGAATTGGAAGCTGAAAGAAACAAAGAGCGCTATGCCTTCCTGAAATGGGGCGCACAAGCATTTGATACTATTCGTATTATTCCACCGCAGACCGGTATTGTTCACCAGGTTAATCTGGAATATCTGGCACAAGGCTACCTCAACATTAATAACCTTATGGTCCCTGATACGCTCATTGGTATGGATAGCCATACACCAATGGCCAATGCCTTGGGCATTGTTGGCTGGGGTGTTGGTGGCATTGAAGCCGGAGCGTCCATGCTTGGCCAGCCTATGCAAATGCTGGCACCTGAAGTTGTTGGTGTTGAGCTTACAGGCGCATTAAGAGAAGGCGTAACTGCAACAGATTTGGTACTAACGATTACTGAAATGCTGCGAAAATACCCCGCAGGCGTTGTCGGTAAATTTGTAGAATACGTCGGTGAAGGTTGTGCCAACCTCTCCCTTCCTGACCGTGCAACCATCGCCAATATGTCGCCTGAATATGGCGCGACCATGGGTTTCTTCCCATTCGACGAAGTCTCTGCCGATTATATGAAAGCAACCGGTAGAGATGGTGAGCTGCCACTTGCTTTTTATAGAGCTCAAAACATGGCTTGGACGCCAGGTCAGGCACTTCCACGCTATACCGATCTTCTTCAGCTTGATCTATCTACAGTTGAACCATCAGTTGCTGGCCCTAAAAGACCTCAGGACAGATTACCACTGGCAGAGATTGGTAACGTATTCAGAAAAGCAGCAGCCGAAGGCGAGCGTAATCCTGAAGTAGTTAACGTAACGCCGATGAAAGCAGACGAAGCGGGTATTTTCGCTCCACTACCTGAAAGGGAGTTAAAAGACGGCGACATCGTAATTGCTGCAATTACAGCCTGCACCAATACCTCTAACCCTGGTTTATTGATTGCAGCAGGCCTACTTGCCAAGAAAGCCAATGAACTTGGAATGAAAGTACCAAACGGCATTAAAACATCGCTAGCACCGGGATCACCCGTTGCCACGGATTTTTTAACCAAAGCGGGACTGCAGCACCACTTAGATGCACTGGGCTTTAATACCGCTGGTTACGGCTGTACAACCTGCGTGGGCAATTCAGGCCCTCTTGCACCTAGCATTGAAGAAGCACTACAAAAACACGATATTATCGCAGCATCTGTTTTGTCTGGTAACCGTAACTTTGAAGGCCGCGTACACCCGGATGTTGATACCAACTTCTTGATGTCTCCACCGCTGGTTGTTGCTATGGCAATGGCAGGTAATGTCAATATTGACGTGACCACTCAGCCAATTAGCCAAGATGCCAACGGCAACGATGTTTTCCTGAAGGACATTTGGCCAAGTAACGCTGAAATCAGCCAAACAATGCTTGAATGTATGGATCCGAAAGCTTTCAGAGAAACCTATGAAAACTCTCTTGATGGTCCAGCTACTTGGCAGAATCTGGAATCCCCTACCGGCCCTGTCTATGACTGGGCTCCAGATTCGACTTATATTCAGGAGATCTCTTTCTTCGATGGCTTCTCCCTGGAAACACCACAAGACGCATTAAACAATATTTCTGGTGCGCGCATGCTGGTTATGTGTGATGACAACACAACAACAGACCACATCTCGCCGGTAAGCCGCATTCGCCCTGATTCACCTCCTGGTGAGTACCTGAGCTCACAAGGTGTTGCTGATGCCGACATGACATCACTTGGCGCACGCCGTGGTAACCACCACGTGATGCTACGCAGCATATTTGGCAATGGTAAAGCCAGAAACCTGCTACTACCTGGCACTACGGGTGCGGTAACTAACTACTACCCATCTGAAGGCAAGCCTGCGCAAATGTCGATTTATGATGCTGCAGAACGCTACCGAGAAGAAGGTACGTCGACCGTTGTTTTTGGTGGTAAGCTTTATGGTACAGGCTCATCACGTGACTGGGCTGCAAAAGGCCCAGCTTTGCTGGGTGTGCGAGCAATTATTGCTGAAAGCTTTGAGCGTATTCACAAGTCCAACCTAGTGGGTATGGGGGTTTTACCGCTGCAACTTCCTGAAGGTGTGACACGCGCCTCTCTCAACCTAGACGGCACAGAAACCTTCGATCTAAACGGAATTGATACACTTGAGCCACGCGGTGTTGTAGGTTTAACAATTCACCGAGCGGATGGATCATCGCAACAGCTTGAGTTAACTTCACGTGTAGATACATCATCTGAGCTTGATCAAATACGCCATAAAGGCATCCTGCCAATGGTATTGCGAGATATTATTGCTTCAAATGCTTAACAGCGATATTTGAGTTAATAAAAACCCCGCATCAGCGGGGTTTTTTATGACCTTTTCAACATAAAAAACCTTGGCATTCGCATACCAAGGTTTTTATAGCTGTAGACAGTTAATCCCTATAAATCGGGGAGCTCATAATCTGCAAACAACTCATCGATCTCATTTCTGTTGCTACACTCTTGAACCTGCTTAACGATATCCGGCGTAAGGTGCGGCGCAAAACGCTGAATAAAATCATACATATAACCACGCAGAAAGGTTCCCTTTCGAAAACCGATCTTCGTCACACTTGGCTCGAACAGATGGCTTGCATCTAAACGGACAAGGTCACTGTCCTGCTGTTCGTCAAAGGCCATCGTCGCAACGATACCAACGCCTAAGCCTAAACGTACGTAGGTTTTGATAACGTCGGAATCCACCGCCGTAAACACAACCTTTGGCTCCAAGCCTTCATTAACAAACGCTTCATCCAACTTAGAGCGTCCGGTAAAACCAAATACATAGGTCACAATTGGATGTTCAGCTAAATCAGCAAGCGTAAGCTTAGATACTTGTGTCAAAGGATGATCTTTAGGCACAACAACCGAGCGATTCCAGCGATAGCACGGCATCATAATCAGATCGCTAAAATGCGCCATCGCTTCTGTTGCTATTGCGAAGTCAACAGTACCATCCGCAGCCATTTCGGATATTTGCATTGGTGTACCTTGATGCATATGCAAAGAAACATCAGGGTACTCTTTCATAAAACTGGTAATAGTAGGCGGTAATGCATAGCGGGCTTGAGTATGCGTAGTAGCAACATCCAAACTGCCTTTTCTCTCGTCGCTAAACTCCTGGGCAACCTGCTTAATACTTTCTACTTTTTGTAAAATCTCTCCCGCCACAGACAGAATGGCCTGTCCTGCCGGTGTCACACGCGTTAGATGCTTACCACTACGTGCAAATACCTCAACCCCAAGCTCATCCTCGAGCAAACGGATCTGCTTACTGATACCTGGCTGTGACGTATATAAACTCTGCGCCGTAGCTGACACATTGAGATCATGACGAGCAACTTCCCAGATGTAACGCAACTGCTGCAATTTCATCAAACACTCCAGTAAATCACAACGACATAACTGCCGCTCTTGTAATTAATATGCACATTATTATAACAGTTTAGAATAAAATCCACAGTGCGAAAACCATGGTAGCCAACCACTAAAGACGCGTATTTAGCCGCCTAACCTCTTCATCCTGCGCAATAATTTTCTTTTCCAGGCTCGCTAAGCGAGCAAGCGACCTAACCAACTCTTCCTCTTTGTCTTTCAATTGGCTTCGCATACTACTTTCACGACGAGACTGCTCTGTAGTCAAGGCCACCTGCTTCTGCCTTGCCTTTCTTAGCTCCTCATCTATTACTTTTACTTTATCTTCTAACCTTTTGTTTTTATTGGTTTCAGCAAGCAGAGATAAATTAACTTTCGAAAGATCCCGAGTCTGACCTGATGTATCTAGCTTGATCCGTTTCAGCTCGTCTTCCAAACTCTTTATCTGTGTTTTCTGCGTATCATTTCTAACATCTTTACGCGCTAGCTCAGCCTGCATGTCATGGATACTCTTAGTCAGCGCTGACTCTTTTTTACCCACTTCATCACGCAACTTTTCTAATGCTCCGCGATAATAACGAACATCTGCATCCGCCTTGCTCACCGCTTCAAGTGTATGTCGCTGCTCCTCCTTGATACGTTGATCGAAGGTACGCTTACTATCATCATAAGTCTTACGCAGGTGGTTAAGCTCCTGCTCAACATTCATACGGCTCTGTTCTTCTTGCTTACGCTGCGATGTTTCCGCTGCCAAATTAGCCTTTAATACTTCTATTTCAGCTTCCAATCCTTTGACTTGAGTTTGTACATCCTCTTTCTTAACTACCTCATCGCGCAGCTTATCTTCAACTTCAAGAAGGCGACTACGTGATTCTTTAAGCGTTTCGTCAGCCTCTCTTCGAACAACATCGATACCAACTTCATGACTATGCTTAACTTCAACAAACTTGCTACTCGCTTCCTGAACAGCCTCCTGCCAAACTCTTGCGAAAGATTGACTTAATACCTCAGGAACATCAGGAACCACGATCGATGTCCCCATAACAGAAAGCCTATCAGGAACCAGAGACCACCATTGGTTAAAGCTCTCTTCAACGTCTTTCTCTGCGCACCCAATTGATTCTGCGATTACAGGCACACTCGGTTTCATACCAGCCATTAGCAATCGATCAGCGGTTGAATAAACAACTTCTTTAAATTCCATATCACTCATAAATCAACAAAGTTCCGTTAACTATTCTTACTTCTAAAACTGGCAACTGCCTTCTGCAAAGATATATCAAGCGGCGCCTTTATAACCTTGCGACCACCTGATGGCAAAGGAAAACGCAATTCAGCCGCATGCAGAAACAAACGCCCAAAACCATGACCTTTCATTTCAGCATTCATTTCATCTGTACCGTACTTCTCATCTCCAACAATGGGATGGCCTTCAAACTGGCAATGCACTCTTATTTGGTGCGTTCTTCCCGTTATAGGCCTAGCTTCAACCAACGTTGCTCGCTTCCCAAATCTCTCAAGCACTTTAAATTCAGTTAGGGACGCCTTACCTTCCGCAGAGACCTTAACAACTCGCTCACCAGATTTAAGCTCATTTTTCCGTAAAGGGGCATCAACTTTACGCGTTCTATCATTCCAAGACCCTACAACCAATGCATGATAAATTTTGGTGATTGTGCTTTTTTGTAGTGATTCATGCATAAGCTTCAGGGCACTACGCTTTTTAGCCAACAGGATACAACCAGACGTATCTCTATCAAGACGATGCACTAACTCCAGAAACTTTGCCTGCGGACGCATTTGCCGAAAACTTTCGATCAAACCTAAACTAATACCGCTACCGCCGTGCACAGCAATGCCAGAAGGCTTATTGACGACAATGATATCGTTATCTTCATACAGAACAGCAGCCTCAAGCAGCTCTGTCAGATTATTACTGATTTTTGCTGGTTCCTGACGCTCAGACAATCGTACAGGCGGTATACGTACCAGATCATTAAGCTGTAATTTATAATCAGGTTTAACTCGTTTTTTGTTAACACGAACCTCACCTTTTCGCACAATTCTATAAATAAGGCTTTTTGGAGCCCCCTTTAAAGCAGTGATAAGAAAATTATCGACTCGTTGGCCTTCATTTCCCTCGGAAATTTCAACGAAACGCACTTTACTGGCTGGTGAATTATTTTGTTGCGACATATTTATAATGAAAACCGATTAGCGAATTGATGCAATTGTTCATAGCTGCTATATTCTAGCGCTGCCGTGGTCTGTTGGCTTTATCTTTTTTCAAATGCCGTAATACAGACCCGTGAATTGCAGAATAAGAACCAAGTTCTGCTGAGAAAACGGCAATTTAATGAATATAAATTTAGAACAGCTTTTCACCCAGTCGGTAAACCGGTTGGAGGTAGAGATGCGCATTAGCCAGGAACCTGCTGTATTCAGCAGTCACAATTAGAAAGAAGAACGTTAGGCTGATGATTCCTCTACCGAGGACGATTACTTCGCCGATTGCAAAGTAATTACAACACATTGAATAAATAAACCGCTCTCCACAGCTCCAATATAATTGTTTGAGCGATGCAGAGCGTCTATTGATTGTAAGGGCATAAATAAGCCTTACAAAGAACAATGTTCATAACATGTCCAAAAGACAGGCACCCTATTTACTTCAGGGACCACCTGCTGCGTGAAAGGCGTTCGATAAGAGAACGCTATGAAAAGAATGCTAATTAACGCAACTCAACCTGAAGAGTTGCGCGTTGCCTTGGTTGATGGCCAGCGCCTTTATGATCTAGATATCGAATCTGGCTCACGTGAACAGAAAAAAGCGAACATCTATAAAGGGAAAATTACCCGTATAGAACCAAGCCTAGAAGCCGCTTTTGTCGATTACGGCTCAGAACGTCACGGTTTCCTACCGCTTAAAGAGATCTCTCGTGAGTACTTCACTCAGCCGCCAACTCGTGGCTCCAGACCAAACATCAAAGAAGTACTTAAGGAAGGCACCGAAGTAATCGTTCAGGTTGATAAAGAGGAGCGCGGTAATAAAGGCGCTGCTTTAACCACGTTTATCAGCCTTGCAGGACGCTATCTTGTACTTATGCCTAACAACCCAAGAGCAGGTGGAATTTCTCGCCGCATCGAGGGAGAAGAGCGCACTCAGCTAAAAGAAGCATTGGCCGGCGTTAATATCCCTAAACAGATGGGGATTATTGTACGCACAGCCGGTGTCGGTCGTAGCAGTGAAGAGCTTCAATGGGATTTTGAGTATTTAAAAACCCTGTGGACTGCTATCACACAAGCATCGTCAGAAAAGCCAGCACCTTTCCTTATCTATCAAGAAAGTAATGTTGTTATCCGAGCAGTACGCGACTACCTTCGCTCTGACATCGGGGAAGTCTTAATTGATGACCCTCAAGTTTTCGAAGAGGCACGCAATTTCGTAAAACAGGTTATGCCTACTTACGAAAACAAGATCCGTCTTTATGCTGAACAAACACCATTGTTCAATCGCTTTCAGATCGAAACGCAGATTGAAACAGCATTCCAACGTGAAGTTACACTGCCTTCTGGTGGCTCGATTGTTATCGACCCTACTGAAGCACTTGTTTCGATTGATATTAACTCCGCAAGAGCAACGCGCGGCGGCGATATCGAGGAAACAGCTGTTCACACGAATTTAGAAGCTGCAGATGAGATTGCTCGTCAACTTCGTTTGCGTGATATAGGCGGCTTGGTTGTCATCGATTTCATCGACATGACACCGATCAAAAACCAACGCGAAGTGGAAAATCGTCTACGCGATGCGCTGAAGCTGGATCGTGCACGTGTTCAGATGGGCCGAATCTCCCGCTTCGGCTTACTAGAGATGTCCCGCCAACGGCTGCGCCCCTCTCTTGCAGAGACACGCGGCGTCGTTTGCCCGCGCTGTAGCGGACAAGGCACTATTCGCGACACTGAATCTCTTGCCCTATCCATTCTTCGTTTAATCGAAGAAGAGTCAGGCAAAGACAGAACAGCTCAAATTAGAGCAATTCTTCCAGTCACTGTTGCAACATACCTGCTGAATGAAAAACGCCATGCAGTTCACGACATTGAACTTCGTCAAAATGTTCGCGTAGTGATCGTACCTAACCCGAACATGGAAACACCTCACTATGAGGTTGTACGCCTTCGTGATGACCATACAGTCGCTACGACAAATGACGCTAGTTACACTATGCAGCCTGAGCCTGCTGACGAAGCACCAATCGAAGCCGCTGCCACGACACAGACTGTCGTTGCACGTGAACAAGCGGCCGTACGCAGCGTTGCACCAAAAACACCTGCACCAGAAGCAGCGATTGAAAGCAAGACTGAGCCAAAGCAGTCCAATGCGCAATCCAACCAGAGCCAAGCACCTGAAAGCCTAGGCAGTCGTTTTGTTGGCATGCTAAAAGGTATCTTCGGAACAGCAGAGCCTGCTGAGAAAGAAGCACCTGCAACAACTGAAAAAGAAAAGAGCAGCAAACCAAAACGCAAGCGCAACAATGATCGTAATGATCGTAACGACTCAGGTCGCAATAAACGCCGCCGCCGCGATAACGACCGTAAGCAAAGAGGCGTACCAAAGCAAAACGATGAGATCATTACTGTTCAGCCAGAGCCGGATCTACCACCGCCAACAGCAACTTCCGACGAAAAACCAAAACGTCGTCGCCGCAAGCGCAAGTCAGATCAAGACAACAAAGATACTCGTCCATCTGAAGAACTAAACAACAATAGCCCTGAAGAGGAAGAAGCGCCGCGTAACCCACGTCGTCGCGGTCGCCGTCGTCGCCCTAGCGAGCGCACAGCAAATCGCAGCAATACCCCTGAAAACACGGCTACTGCAAACAATGAAGCAGCAACTGCGACCGACAACAAAGAAGCTAAAGCAGAAGCACCGATTGCAACACCTGAAGCCCCCGCTGAAGAAAAAGTGATGCAAGCAACGACTGATGCAGCTAGCAGCGAAAAGACTGAAGCAGTAGACGCCGACGCAGCATCAAATGCTACAGAAGCACCAGCTTCTGATAATACAGCAGCCCAAGATGCTATCACTGAAAAAGCAGAAATAACTGAAGCGCCTGCTACGGATAAAGCTGAACAAGCAGATGATACTGCTGAAAAAACTGATACTGCAGAAGCCGTGGATACAGAAAGCACCGTTAACACGGATGCTGCTCCCGCTGAAACAGCTGAGCCCACACATGCATCAGATGATATTAAATCTGCTGATACTGCTGTGACTGAACCTGCAGAAGCTGAAAAGAGCGACGTGACTGAGTCAGCAAAAGCAGACGAAACCACTGACGCTGAAGAAGCTCCTACACCTCCAACTCAAGAAGAGCCAGCTATTGAGACTAGCAGTGAAACTGTCAAGCCTGTTGAGACTGAGGTAGAAGCAAGTGAAGTCGCTGAGACGCCTGCTCCTGCCCCAACAACAGAGAAAGCTGAAATAGCTGCAGAAGCACCAGCAACTGAAGCTCCTCCTGTACGCAAAAGACGCACTCGCCGGGCTCCTAACGACCCTAGAGAAGTTAAAAAGCGCCAAGAGAGCGAAAGCAATTAATATAGTATTGCATAAAAAAAACGGGGCTTAGGCCCCGTTTTTTTTATGCTCTCAACTACGCAAGAGCCGATATGAATAATATTGCTTAAACCTTTTTAAAAACCTTCTACTTCTTCTTTTTAAAGATATTCAAAAGCTTTTTCTTGGGATCGGTTTCTTCCGTTGGTAGCGCCTTTTCAAGACGCTTCTGCAAAGAAGAAAAATGCTCCTCTTTTTTTCTATGCTTTGCTTTCTCGCGCGAAGCACTCAGATCTACGACATTATTACCCATGACTAATTCTCGCTATCTTGTTTCGCCTTTGCTTGATTAGCCTTCCACTCTGCGAGGGCCTCAAAATAAATATCCCATACACAAGGAGAGCAACCACTTTCACAGCACTCACAATCGGCAGGCGGTGTTGGTTTATCTGTTAATTCAGTCATATCGTCCTGTTCTTCCATTACTTATTCTAACGCCATGCACCGCTTAATAAAATCCTCCCCCCCCTTTAACCGTTTTATCAGCTCCAAATCCTTGAGCCAAATCGACCAATCACTCTCGCCTTTGTAACTAATTCGAAAGAACGAAACGCTAAAATACCCAAAGTTGCCTCTAATGCAGCAAATTACTTTCATTAAAATCGACTACATCAGCACCCATGCTGCATTGCAGCATGAATTATGTAAAAAAAAGTTGTAAAAACACAACAACATTAGCCATAAGTACATAGGCCAGACGTATGACTATTGCGCTTATTTCAGTATAATTCTGTTACTAAATTACAACCATCGGGTTTGAAATAGTGGAGAAAGGTCGCCACAAGCAACCTTTATTCAAACCCTTGGCTGCACTGCCATAAAACTTTTGGGGAATACAATGACTACAACGAACCAAACCATCTACTACACCCTTACAGATGAAGCTCCATCTTTAGCTACATGTTCGCTTCTTCCTATTGTTCGTGCATTTACTACAGCTGCCGATATCAATGTCCAAATTACTGATATCTCTCTAGCTGGCCGTGTACTTTCTACGTTCCCCGAAAAGCTTTCTGAAGAACAGCGCGTTGAAGACGGTCTTAAGTTCCTAGGCGAACTTACACAAGATCCAAATGCCAACATCGTTAAACTTCCAAACATCAGCGCCTCTATCCCACAACTAAAAGCTTGTATCGCTGAACTTCAGTCTCAAGGTTATGATGTACCAGACCTTCCAGAAGACCCACAGTCAGATGAAGAGAAAGATGTACATGCTCGCTACTCTAAAATTCTAGGCAGTGCCGTAAATCCAGTACTCCGCGAAGGCAACTCTGACCGCCGTGCACCAGGTGCTGTAAAAGCATTCGCACGCAAATTCCCACACTCAATGGGTAAGTGGAGCAAAGCTTCTCGCACACACGCTGACTATATGCGCGGCGGCGATTTCTTCTCCAGCGAGCAATCTATTACGATGGAAGAAGCCGGCGATGTACGTATCGAATACGTCGATCCAGCTGGCAATGTAGAAGTTAAGAAAGAACTTAGCCTAGAGAAAGGTGAAATTCTAGACAGCATGCGTATGAGCTGCGCTGCGCTGCGTGATTTCTTTGAAGAATCAATGAATGACGCAAAAGAATCTGGCGTTATGTGGTCTCTTCACGTTAAAGCAACCATGATGAAGGTATCACACCCTATCGTTTTCGGTCATGCTGTAACTGTTTTCTACAAAGAAGTATTTGAAAAGCACGGCAAACTTTTTGAAGAGCTAGGCGTTAACCCAAACAATGGTATCGGCAGTGTTTATGACAAGATCGCCTCTCTACCACGCTCAAAGCGCGAGGAGATCGAAGAAGATATTCATTTGTGCCTGGAACACCGCCCAGAAATGGCGATGGTTGACTCTGTTAAAGGCATTACAAACCTACACGTTCCTTCGGATGTAATCGTTGATGCTTCTATGCCTGCAATGATCCGTAATGGCGGCAAAATGTGGGGCCCCGATGGTAAACCAAAAGATACTAAAGCGGTAATGCCTGAGAGCACATACGCTCGCATCTACCAAGAGATGATCAATTTCTGCAAAACCAACGGTGCATTTGACCCTACAACGATGGGTACTGTTCCTAACGTTGGCCTTATGGCTAAGAAAGCAGAAGAGTACGGCTCACACGATAAAACTTTCGAAACCAGCCCTGGTGTTATGCGCGTAGTAGCTGCCGATGGTAGCGTGCTTATGCAGCACGATGTTGAAGAAGGTGATATCTGGCGCGCATGCCAAACTAAAGATGAGCCAGTACGTGACTGGGTTAAACTAGCCGTTACACGCGCCCGCCAATCAAATACACCAGCTGTATTCTGGCTTGATTACAAACGCGCACACGATGCAGAGTTGATCAAGAAAGTTAATACATACCTACAAGACCACAACACTGACGGTCTTGAGATTTATATTAAGACTTACAATCAAGCGATCCGCTATAGCATGGACCGCATGTTCCGCGGAAACGACACAATTTCTGTAACAGGCAACGTGCTACGTGATTACCTGACTGACTTGTTCCCTATCATGGAACTAGGCACTTCAGCTAAAATGCTTTCTATCGTACCAATGCTAAAAGGCGGCGGCATGTACGAAACTGGCGCTGGCGGCTCTGCACCAAAACACGTACAACAAGTTGAAGAAGAGAACCACCTACGTTGGGACTCTCTAGGTGAGTTCTTAGCACTGGCGGTATCTTTAGAAGATATGGGAATCAAAAATGATAACCCACGCGCAGCTATCTTATCTAAAACACTAGATGCTGCAACCGGTAGACTACTTGAAGAGAACAAATCACCTTCTCGTAAAACCGGCGAACTAGATAACCGCGGCAGCCACTTCTATCTAGGCATGTACTGGGCACAAGCAGTAGCATCTCAGACTGAAGATACTGAGCTTGCAGCCCAGTTCAAAGAATTAGCTGATACGCTAACCAATAACGAAGATAAGATCATTGCTGAATTAGCTGAGTGCCAGGGCTCGCCTGCTCCGCTAGACGGCTACTACCACGCTAAGCGTGACACTGTTAAAAAAGTGATGCGTCCAAGTGCAACACTAAACGCAGCATTAGCCGCAGCAACTAAATAATTAAGCAACTTCAAAAAACCCGGCAACCGCCGGGTTTTTTATTATCTAAAATTTGATAAAAAAAAGCACGCAGATGCGTGCTCTTTAGCCACAAATCAACATCTACAGATTAGCAATCCTATTCAAGCCAGCAATCGCTGCTACACGATAAGCCTCTGCCATCGTTGGGTAGTTAAACGTAGTATTGATGAAGTATTTAAGCGTATTAGCCTCACCTTCTTGAGCCATAATAGCCTGACCGATATGCACGATCTCAGAAGCGTGCTCACCAAAACAGTGAATACCCAAAATCTCTAAAGTCTCTCTATGGAATAAGATTTTAAGCATACCAACTGGCTGCCCGTAGATCTGAGCGCGCGCCGTATCCTTAAAGAACGCTTGGCCAACCTCATAAGGAACGCACTCCTGCGTTAATTCCTCTTCAGTCTTACCCACCGAGCTAATTTCCGGGATAGTATAAATACCGGTTGGTACTTCATTGATATAGCGGAAATCTTCAGCTGATAACATATCAGCAGCAGCAGCACGCCCCTGATCAAGCGCTGCAGATGCAAGACTAGGCCAACCAACCACATCCCCAGCCGCATAAATACCTTCACAGCTTGTACGATAGTGCTCATCAACTTCTAACTGACCGCGACTATTAGCTTCCAAACCTATACGATCGAGATTCAACGTTTCTGTATTACCGCTACGTCCGTTACACCACAAGAAAGCATCAGCACGAATCTTCTTACCAGACTTAAGGGTCAAAATGACACCGCGATCATCCGCTTCGACGCTATCATAAGTTTCGTTATGGCGAATTTTTACCGCGTTATTTCTTAAGTGGTAGCTTAAAGAATCTGAGATCTCAGCATCCAAGAATGACAACAACCGGCTCTGGTTGTCGATTAGATCAACCTTTACCCCAAGACCACTAAAAATTGATGCATACTCAGAACCAATGACACCTGCACCGTAAATAATAAGTGTTCTTGGTGTATGACTTAATTTTAGTACCGTATCAGAGTTATAGATACGCGGGTGACTGAAATCTATATCAGCCGGCTTGTAAGGACGAGAACCTGTAGCGATAACGATATTCTTAGCTCTTAACGTCTCATCACCTTTTGAAGTCCCCCGCACAAGGACAGTATTTTTATCCTCAAATTCCGCAACCCCAAAAAAGACATCAATTCGATTACGAGCATAAAAATTGGTACGCAGCACAACCTGGCTAGAGATAACCTTTTCAGCGCGTTTTAATACCTTTGGAAAAGAGAACCAACGCGGCTCACCAATATCACGGAACATTGGATTAGTATTAAATTCGATAATCTGCTTAACCGAATGGCGTAGCGCTTTAGAGGGAATAGTACCTTTATGCGTACAGTTACCACCAACAGCCTCCTGCTCCTCGATCACCGCAACTCGACGCCCTTTCTTTGCAGCGTTCATTGCAGCACCTTCACCAGCAGGCCCGGAACCGATCACAATGACATCATAGTCATATACCGCCATCACTTTCCCCTATCAATTATCGTTATCTTATTGTTTTATGAGTGTTTTATCGATCTTACCAGCTTACGCCTTGTTAAGATCTACTCAATTATTCTTTAGATTTAACTTCATAGCCAAGATCTGCGGATTGCGCTTGTGAACCCTGCCTTTCTTGCTCTTCTTCGCACTTCTGAGGATCATCTCCACAGATGCTACATTTACCCTCAATCCCAACGTTGGCCAGACCACCACAAGAACCGGAGATAGGTTTACGTCCCATCAAAACACCAACAGACATCGCCACAATTACGACTAATAGCACCACAAACGTTAAAATCATTGTACTCATTCAAATAACCTCACATCACCAGAAAATTAGAAAAATCTGATGTCATTCGCTCTTCAAAACCAGTATCGGTTTTAATTATAAATAAAGCATTGATATTATGCTTTTCAGCAAAAGACTGCCCACGCTCCGGACCCATTACCATCATTGCGGTCGCTAGTGCGTCAGCTTCTGCACAGCTAGGCATCAAAACCGTCACCGAAGCTAAACGATGATTGATAGGCCGACCGGTTAATGGGTCTATTGTATGCGAAAATCTGACCCCATTCTCTTCAAAATAGTTCCTATAATCTCCAGATGTCGCAATACCCACATCTTTGACAGCAATTATACGCTGTATTGTTCGCTCAACAGCTGTACCTGGTGCTTCTATTGCAATTCGCCACTCTTTACCATCGGGCTTCAAACCACGCGCACGCAATTCACCACCAATCTCAACTAAGTAGCTACTAATACCATGCTCCTCGAGCAGCTGAGCAATAACATCTACACCGTAGCCCTTCGCCACAGCAGATAGATCAATATAGCTATTCTTACTTTTTGAGACTTCTGCCCCCTTCAGAAAAATAGACTGATACCCCACTCTTTTCTGCACAGAGGCGATAAGTTCATCTGAGGGTGCCTTTAAAACACGTCCACTTGGGCCAAAGCCCCACAAGTTGACAACAGGCCCGACCGTTATATCAAAGGCACCTTGTGTTTGAGTACTGATTGTCTGAGATAGCTCCAAGACATAAGCGAGAGGCTCAGAAATCTGCATAACTTCGTTGTCGCCCAACCTATTCAAAACCGACAGTTCTGAATCAGGCATGTAAGTCGACATGCTCTGATTGACTGCGACAAGCGCACTATCAATCATTTGATTTAATTCTTTATCTGGAGAGGCGGAAACCCATTTTACCGTAAACGTGGTTCCCATGGTCGCACCCTGATATGAGCGGACCTTCGGAGCTTCTGACTGACAGCCAGAGAGTAAAAATATAGCCAAAAACAAAATGGCCAGCAGCAACGCTGCTGGCCATTTATTGGCTTGTCTTAAATTGACAACCATTTCGTATTAGCCACCAAAATCATCTAAGAAGATGTTTTCACGCTCAACACCAAGATCCAATAACATCTGAATCACAGCTGAGTTCATCATAGGTGGTCCACACATATAGTATTCACAGTCTTCAGGCGCTTCATGATCCTTAAGATAATTTTCATACAATACGTTATGGATGAAGCCGGTCATACCATCCCAGTTATCTTCTGGCATAGGATCTGACAGTGCTAAATGCCACTCGAAGTTATCATTCTCTTCCTGTAGCTGATCGTATTCTTCGTTATAGAATGATTCACGTAATGAACGAGCACCATACCAGAACGTAATCTTACGATCGGTCTTAACACGCTTCAAAATATCAAAGATATGCGAACGCATTGGCGCCATACCAGCACCACCACCGATAAAGCACATTTCGTTATCAGTATCTTTAGCAAAGAACTCACCGAACGGTCCGTACACCGTAATCTTGTCACCTTCTTTCAGGTTAAAGACATAAGATGACATGATCCCTGGTGGGTGATCTGTGCCTGGAGGTGGAGACGCGATACGAATGTTGAATTTAACAACACCGCGCTCTTCAGGGTAGTTCGCCATTGAGTAAGCACGAATAGTAGGTTCAGTAACCGTGGACTTATACTGCCACAGGTTAAACTTATCCCAATCTTCGCGATACTCTTCATCAATATCGAAGTCTTTATAATCGACAACGTGAGGCGGGCATTCTAGCTGGACATAACCACCTGCGCGGAAATCCACATTTTCACCCTCAGGCAGACATAGAGTCAGCTCTTTGATGAACGTAGCCACGTTAGGGTTTGAACCAACTGTACACTCCCACTTCTGAACACCGAAGATCTCTTCTTCGAGTTCAATATCCATATCCTGCTTAACAGCAACCTGACAAGATAGACGCCAGCCTTCTTTGGCTTCACGCATTGTAAAGTGAGACTCCTCAGTAGGAAGCATAGAGCCCCCACCACTGTGGACTTCACATTTACACTGCGCACACGTACCACCGCCACCACAAGCTGAAGGAATAAAAATTCCTCTATCAGCAAGTGTCTGCAGGAGCTTACCGCCCGCTGCTACAGTAATAGATTTTGCTGGGTCGTTATTAATATTAATAGTAACGTCGCCAGAACTAACAAGTTTTGATCGAGCTGCCAAAATTACTGCAACCAGTGCAAGCACTACCGCAGTAAACATGACAACGCCGAGAACGATTTCAGCATTCATTGGCTAATCCTTCCTTTGTTGACCATGTAGGCATTAAAGTGAAACACCAGAGAAAGACATGAAGCCTAGAGACATCAAACCAACAGTGATGAAGGTAATGCCCAGACCACGTAGACCTTCTGGTACGTCGCTGTATTTTAGTTTTTCACGGATACCAGCAAGCGCTGTAATTGCCAACGCCCAACCAATACCAGCACTCACACCATAAACCACTGACTCACCAAAAGTGTAATCACGCTCTACCATGAATAGAGCCGCACCCATGATTGCACAGTTAACTGTGATCAAAGGCAGGAAAACACCTAATGAGTTATATAGCGCAGGTACATACTTATCCAAGAACATCTCGAGGATCTGTACCATTGCTGCGATTACACCAATATATGAGATATAACCTAAGAAGCTAAGATCAACCTCAGGATAACCTGCCCATGCTAATGCACCTTCACGAAGCAACAGGTTAAAGATTAGGTTATTCAATGGAGTGGTGATCGCCAAAACAACGATAACGGCAATACCTAAACCTAGAGATGTTTGAACTTTCTTAGATATTGCCAAGAAAGTACACATGCCCAGGAAGAATGCCAGCGCCATGTTTTCAACGAAAATAGCCTTAACGGCAAGGCTGATATACTGTTCCATTATACAGCCTCCTTCTTAGTATTTTTAGCAAGCTCAAATTCTGGCGCTTCGACTTGAGACTTGTCGAAACTACGCACCAACCAGATGAACATACCGATGATGAAGAATGCACTTGGTGGCAACAGCATCATACCGTTAGCCAAGTACCAACCACCGTCATTAACCAGTGGCAACACTTCATAACCGAACAGCTTACCTGCGCCAAACAATTCACGAAGGAAACCTACGAAGATCAGTACAACACCGTAACCAAGACCATTACCGATACCGTCCATGAAAGAGATCCCAGGAGGGTTTTTCATGGCAAAAGCTTCAGCACGACCCATTACGATACAGTTAGTAATGATCAGACCAACGAATACAGAAAGCTGCTTAGAAACATCATAAGCAAAAGCTTTAAGGATTTGGTCAACTACGATTACTAACGATGCAATGATTGTCATCTGACAAATAATTCGAACACTGCTTGGAATCTGATTACGAATAATAGACACAAACAGGTTTGAAAATGCAGTTACTGCAATTACTGCCATGGTCATAACCATAGCGGTATTCAAGTTTGAGGTAACCGCCAGTGCAGAACAAACACCCAAGATCTGAAGACCGATAGGGTTGTTCTTAAAGACTGGATTACTCAGTACTTCTTTAGCTTGTGACATCGCTTACGCCCCCCCTGCTTTCAGGTTCGCCAAAAACGGTGCATAACCGTTTGACCCCATCCAGAACTGAACAAGGTTAGTCACGCCGTTTGCAGTCAAAGTCGCACCTGCCAAACCGTCTACCTGATGCTTAGCATTTGGATTAGATGCATCAACTGCACCTTTAACCAAACCTAATGCTGGTTCCATAGAACCTTCAGGATAAACAACTTTACCAGGCCATAGCGCTTTCCAGTTTGGATTATCCACTTCACCACCAAGACCTGGCGTCTCAGCATGCGAATAGAAACCGAAGCCCACTACAGTATTCAAGTCACCTTCCAGTGCCAAGAAACCATAAAGCGTTGACCATAGACCGTAGCCGTGTACAGGAAGGATAACTTTTTCAAGTTTACCGTCCGTCTCTACCATATAAACAGGCATTACTTTTGCCTGATATTTGATAGAAGCAATATCAGCATCTTTAGTCAGAGCCTTACCAAGAACAGGATCCTTAGCTGCTTTTTTAGCATCATACTTAGCTGGAACTTCTGTTGTGAACTTACCTGTCTCAAGATCAACATATTTAGTTGTGATCTGAGCAAACAGCTCATCTACAGATTTATTCGCATCTGCAATACCTGCAGCCTTAAGGATGTTACTTTTACGGTCTTGATCTTTATTTGCAACTTGCATTGGCTTCAGTAGAACCGCAGCCGCAGATACAATAACCGAGCAAACAACACATAAAAGAACGGTAACGGTAATCGTTTTACCGATAGAGTCATTATTAGCTGACATCGCGCGCCATCCTCCGTTTAATGTTGGCCTGGACAACAAAGTTGTCAATCAACGGCGCAAACAAGTTGGCGAACAGAATGGCAAGCATCATCCCTTCTGGGAATGCAGGGTTAACCACACGGATTAACACAACCATCACACCAATCAACGCACCAAAATACCATTTGCCTTTATTCGTCATGGACGCGGACACAGGGTCTGTCGCCATAAAGAACATACCAAAAGCAAAACCACCCAGTACCAAATGCCAGTAGAAAGGCATTGCAAACATTGGGTTAGTATCTGAACCGATAACATTGAACAACGTTGCTGTTGCTACCATGCCTAAGAAGACACCTGCAACAATACGCCAAGCTGCAATCTTAGCGATAAGCAGCACTAAACCACCTGCCGCAATTGCTAAGGTCGACACCTCACCAACGGAACCTTGCACTTGACCAATGAAAGCATCAAACCAAGTAATGTTCGCAGACAAGATTGCATCGATACCACCAGATGCAGCCAAACTTAGTGGCGTTGCACCAGAGAAGCCATCAACCGCTGTCCAGATTGCGTCACCCGACATCTGTGCTGGATAAGCAAAGAACAGGAATGCACGACCAGTAAGCGCAGGGTTCAGGAAGTTTTTACCTGTACCACCGAAAACCTCTTTACCAATCACAACACCAAAGCTGATACCTAATGCTACCTGCCATAATGGAATGCTTGGTGGAAGAATCAGCGCAAACAGAACAGATGTTACGAAGAAACCTTCGTTAACTTCATGGCCACGCTTCATAGCGAACAATACTTCCCAGAAACCACCTACAACGAATGTAACGATGTAGATAGGCAACCAATAAGCTGCACCTAAGATGATATTGTCCCAGAGACTCCCTGGGTCGAAGCTAGACACGCACCCTGCAAGAGCAGCCTGCCAAGATGAAGGCTCAGTGATGCCTAAGTCAGCCATAGCAGTATTTGCCTGCAAGCCGACATTGTACATACCGAAGAAGATTGCTGGGAATGTACACATCCACACCAGAATCATCATACGCTTCAGATCGACTGCATCGCGTACATGAGCTGCTGTTTTAGTAACATGACCCGGCGTATAAAAAATAGTATCAGCTGCTTCATAAAGCGCGTACCAGTTTTCATACTTACCGCCTTTATGGAAATGCGGCTCCATTTTATCGAGAATATTTCTTAAGCTCATGATCAGGCCTCTCGCTCGATACGCGTCAAATTGTCGCGAAGGATTGGGCCATACTCGTACTTACCAGGGCAAGCAAACGTGCACAGCGCGAGGTCTTCTTCGTCAAGCTCTAAACAACCTAACTCCATCGCATGAACGATATCGCCAGTAACAAGAGCACGCAGTAATTGCGTAGGAAGAATATCCAGCGGCATCAGTTCTTCGAACTGACCTACTGGAACCATTGCACGCTCAGAACCATTCGTCGTCGTTGTAAAATCAAACTTCTTCGAAGGATTCAAGAAAGAAGCAAAGATATTAAGAACAGAGAACTTATTAGTACCAGGAACAACCCAGCCTAGTAGCTCACGTTCGTTGCCTTCTTCCAAAATCGAAATCTGATTCGCATAACGACTTAAGTAACCCGTTGGACCAGCCGCCGTGCGACCACTCCATACAGAACCACTTACAACACGATTGTTTTTGCCGCTTTCTGCGCCTACAAGAAGCTCATCTAAGCAAGCACCAATACGCGTACGCAAAAGGCCTGGACGGTATGCACGTGGACCACCAACTGCAACAACACGATCAGTAAACAATTTACCTTCAGTAAACAATTTACCAACAGCTATCACATCTTGATAACCAATCGTCCATACTGTCTTTTTCTGAGAAACAGGATCTAAGAAATGAACATGAGTACCCGCGTTACCGGCAGGATGCCCACCTTCAAATTCTTCAACAGTAACGCCATCAGCTGTCGGGATATCGCTACCCGGCGCTTTACACACATAAACTGTCGTTGCTGACAGCTTGGTCAACACTTGAAGACCTTGTGTGAACGCTTCTTTCTGCTCTGCAATAATAACTGCTGGATCTCCCGCTAGCGGGTTGGTATCCATTGCAGTTACAAAGATAGAATTAGGAGTAGTGCCTGGCTGCGGTACGCGGCTAAAAGGTCGCGTACGCAATGCTGTCCATAGGCCTGACGCGATCAAGTTTTCTTCAACTTGCTCTTTTGACAGGCCGGACAATTCATCCGCACTATATTTATTAAATTCAACCGCTTCATCACCATCTAGTTCAATCACTACGGATTGAAGTACACGACGTTCACCACGATTGATAGCCTTAACTACACCAGCGCCTGGCGCTGTATAGTTAACACCTTCTGTTTTCTTATCGGAAAAGATCACTTGACCGAGTTTTACTCGATCACCCACCTTGACGGCCATGGTAGGTTTCATACCTACATAATCAAAGCCGACAATGGCAACGGAGTTCACTTCTGGACCATCTGTAATAGATTGCTCAGGAGCGCCCGTGATCGGTAGATCCAGACCTTGTTTGATCTTGATCATACGCCTCACCCAATTACGTTAAACTCTTTCAGGATTCAATTTCCGTTTTAGAAATTGCCGCGACCTGTCCCCGAACGCAAACAATAACTTTATGTAGTTATTACGAAAATTGAATTACCCCACCCAAAAATCCGATTAAGTATACCTGAGCGAGGCCTCATTTTTCTACAAACAGCCGAGCTAATCAGAGCATTCCACAAACTAAAGTAGGTAGATAAAGATAGAATTGTTATCTATATGGTTATTCCATTCTGGAATATAGAGCATTTAATAAACAAAAAGCCACCAATTGGTGGCTTTTTGTACAAACAGCTATCTATTTAGATATTAAAGCTGTTTTGGGAATGCAGGCAATGTGCACTGAGCCATTTTCTGCATTAGGCGTATAACCTGGCAGCTATAACCGAACTCATTATCGTACCAAACATAAAGTACGCAACGTTTACCACCAGCAATTGTTGCCAATGCATCGACAACACCCGCAGCACGTGAACCAACAAAATCAGTCGATACTGCTTCTGGTGAGTTGCTGTAGTCGATCTGCTTCTGCATAGAACCATGAAGCGCTGCTTCACGAAGGTATGCATTCAACGTCTCTTTATCTGCTTCGGCTTCTAAGTTTAGGTTAAGAATAGCCATTGAAACGTTAGGCGTAGGTACACGAATCGCATTACCTGTAAGCTTACCTTCCATTGCAGGAAGCGCTTTAGATACGGCTTTAGCTGCGCCTGTTTCAGTGATAACCATGTTCAGGCCAGCAGCACGTCCACGACGATCGCCTTTATGGTAGTTATCAATTAAGTTCTGGTCATTGGTATAAGCATGAACAGTTTCAACATGACCATTCTCAATACCATACTTATCGCAGATAGCTTTAAGCACAGGCGTAATAGCGTTTGTAGTACAAGACGCTGCAGATAGAATCGTATCTTCAGGTGTAATATCGCTGTCATTAACACCCATTACGATGTTCTTAACACCCTTACCTGGAGCCGTTAATACTGCACGAGATGCGCCTTTAGACTGCAGGTGCAAAGAAAGACCTTCTTTATCACGCCACTTACCCGTGTTATCAATAACCATTGCGTTATTAATACCGTAAGCAGTGTAATCAATTTCGTCAGGTGAGTTCGCGAAGATAACCTGAATCACATTACCATTTGCAGTAATTGTGTTGTTTTCTTCGTCAACTGTGATAGTGCCCTTGAAAGAACCATGAACTGAATCACGACGAAGCAAGCTCGCACGCTTTTCAAGATCTTTAGCTGCTGCACCTTTACGTACAACCATAGCGCGTAGACGTAACGCCTGACCACCACCCGTGCGCTCGATCAACAAGCGAGCCAACAAACGTCCGATGCGACCAAAACCATAAAGCACTACATCAGTAGGTTCGCGCTCTTCTGTATTGATTGCTTCAGCCAATTCTTCTTTTAGAAATGCTTCTAAATCTTGGCCATTACCTTCATTACGGAACTTCACAGCTAATTTACCTGCATCAATGTGCGCATTGCGAACATTTAGGCTTTTAACTGCTTCAAGAACAGGCAGAGTATCGATTACTGTCAATTCTTGCTCTTCAACCTGACGCACAAAACGGTGTGCTTTCAGAATATCTACAACAGAACGTTTAATAATCAGACGACCGAATACTGAACATTCGATATTCTGGTCACGGTACAAACCGCCGATAAGTGGAACCATAGCTTCTGCTATAGCTTCGCGTTCTTTCCAATCAGTGAATACTTGATCTTGGCTCACAATGAGACTCCAAAAAGCTGTGTAAACTCGTTCGTAACCACCAACAGACTTATTCTAAGCACTCTTGGCAGGTCCGTTAAAAATTTGGTGCGCGCATTATCCTCTTTTAACCGCCATTGAGCAAATGCAGCACGATATACTTTCGAACCATATAAAAATCGCTTATAAATCATGACAAAAACAACCATTAGTTAGCGCAACGCTATCATTTATGACGGCAATCGCTAAACTATGCCGCCATAACCGTTTATGCGAACAGGAGCATCGCAGTGTTGCAGCTAAATTACCCTCTCCCTTCAGGCGCCGGAGACCGAAAACACATAGGACAGATCTATGGAGCCGCCGCAGGACTTGTCGTGGCAAATGCTGCACAGCAGTATGACGGGGTAACGCTTGTTATTACGAATGACACTAACCAAGCAAACCGCCTGTACGATGAAGTAAGATTCTTTAATGGCGGTTCTCAAGAGATTCTATCCTTCCCTGATTGGGAAACACTGCCTTACGACACGTTTTCGCCGCACCAAGATATTATTTCTGAACGTATCTCCACGCTTAACCGGTTACCCAACTTAAAACAGGGAATTCTGATTGTACCGTTAAGTACGTTGATGCACCGTACAGCACCCTCTGATTTCATCGCAGGCAACTGCTTTGATCTAAAGGTAAACGACAGCATCAATGTCGACCATTTACGCAAGCAATTAGCTGATGCTGGCTACCATGCAGTGGAAACTGTTCTAGAGCATGGCGAGTTTGCTATTCGAGGCTCTATCATCGACCTTTTCCCGACAGGAAGTGAGCTTCCTTACAGAATCGAGCTTTTCGATGATGAAATTGAAACCCTTCGCACATTCGATACAGAAACACAGATATCTATCGAGCAGATCGAACATATAAATCTACTACCCGCAAAAGAGTTCCCATTTGATAAGCGCGCGATCAGTGGCTTTAAATCCCGCTGGCGGGAAACCTTTGATGTGGATTATCGCCAATGCCCTATTTACACAAACATTAATGATGGCCTAGCGTCTCCAGGTATTGAATATTATCTGCCTCTGTTTTTTGATCAGTGCAGTTCGCTATTTTCATCACTTCCAGATAACACCCAAATTTTTGTTGATAATCAACTTGAGGAAGCCGCCAGCACCTTCGCCGAAGAGATTAATGAGCGCTACGAGCAACGCAGGCATGACATTACCAATCCCGTGCTATCTCCAAACGCCCTCTTCCTATCAACCAGCGAACTGTTTAGTGAACTTAAAAATTACGGCCGATTAACACTACATACAGAGACAATCGATGCTAAATCAGGGCGAGCCAATATCGACTGCTGCCCTCCCCCCGAACTACCTGTAGACTCCCAGCTCAAAGAACCACTGACTGCGCTACAAAACTTTCTTACCCAACGCGATGGCTCAATACTTTTTTGCGCTGAATCTGCGGGACGCAGGGAAGCCTTGCTTGAACTACTTTCTAGAATAAATATCAAACCAACACTTATCGACGATTGGTCCAAGTTTGTTGCTTCTAATCTTGATATAGCGATCACCGAATTTCCGCTTGAACACGGCCTCTCGATTCCTGGGCAATTTCATCTTATTACTGAAACCCAGCTGTTTGGACATCAGGTTTTTCAACGTCGTCGCCGCTCAAAAGAGCAGTCACACAATGATCAGATCATCAAAAACCTTTCTGAACTAAATTCTGGCTCTCCCGTGGTCCACCTTGATCATGGTGTCGGTCGCTATCTTGGTTTGCAAACCATCGAGCTAGAAGGGCAAACCAACGAGTTCTTAACACTAGAGTATGCAGAAGGAGCAAAACTCTATGTGCCCGTATCATCACTACACTTAATAAGTCGATACACCGGCGCAGGTGATGAGCATGCTCCACTCCACCGACTCGGGACTGAGCAATGGAGCAAGGCAAAGCGTAAAGCGGCAGAGAAAGCCAGAGATGCAGCGGCGGAGCTGCTGGATATTTATGCACGCCGTGCTGCACGTAAAGGGTTTACATTCTCAAACCCAGACGAGCAATATCTACAATTCGCAGCCTCTTTCCCATTTGAGGAAACCCCTGATCAAGCGGCAGCGATCGGCAATGTTATACGTGACATGACAGCTAAACAGCCGATGGACCGTCTGGTTTGTGGTGATGTTGGCTTTGGTAAAACTGAAGTCGCTATGCGTGCCGCATTCGTTGCCGTACACAGCGGCAAGCAAGTCGTCATACTGGTACCAACAACACTTCTAGCGCAGCAACACTATCAAAACTTCCAAGACCGCTTCGCCGACTGGCCAGTCAATATTGAGCTGATCTCTAGATTTCGAACCGGAAAGCAACAAAACGCAGCCATAGAGAAATTAGAAGCAGGCAGTGTTGATATCGTCATTGGCACTCACAAGCTCCTTGGGGGCGGCATTAATTTTAAAGATCTAGGCTTAGTTATTATCGATGAAGAGCACCGCTTCGGTGTTCAACAAAAAGAACGTCTAAAATCTCTACGCGCAGAAGTCGATATATTAACCCTGACTGCCACACCAATCCCTCGCACACTTAACATGGCAATGTCTGGCATCCGGGATCTGTCGATCATTGCCACACCGCCCGCCAGACGATTATCGGTAAAAACGTTTGTGCGCTTTAGTGAAGAAACCCTGGTTAAAGAAGCCATTTTGCGAGAACTGCTTCGCGGCGGTCAGATCTACTACCTCCACAATGAAGTGAAGACGATAGAACAAACAGCTGAGGAGCTTAGAGCACTGGTGCCCGAAGCCCGCATTGGTATTGGCCACGGCCAGATGCGCGAACGCGAGCTTGAGCAAGTGATGTCCGACTTCTATCATAAGCGCTTCAACATACTTCTCTGCACCACCATTGTTGAAACAGGGATAGATGTTCCAAATGCAAACACAATCATTATCGATCGTGCTGACAAATTTGGCCTAGCCCAACTACACCAACTACGTGGCAGGGTTGGTCGCTCTCATCACCAAGCGTATGCTTATCTGCTAACGCCGCATAAAAAATCCATGACCAAAGATGCGGTGAAACGCTTAGAAGCAATTGAAACTGCAAACGACTTAGGCGCGGGCTTTACACTCGCCACCCACGATCTTGAAATCCGTGGCGCAGGTGAGCTTCTTGGCGAAGAACAAAGCGGCCAGATGCAGACTGTTGGCTTCTCTCTCTTTATGGAGATGCTTGAACAAGCCGTTGAATCCATAAAAGAGGGCAAAACGCCAAATATGGATCAACCTCTCAAACAAGGTTCTGAAGTTAATTTGCACATCTCAGCACTTATTCCAGATGACTATCTACCGGATGTTCATAGCCGGTTGATTATGTACAAAAGGATCGCAAATGCCTCGTCATCCAAGGAATTAAAAGAGCTACAAATCGAAATGATCGACAGATTTGGCCTTTTACCTGAACAGGTTAAGAATCTATTCAATATCACTGAGTTAAAACTACGTGCAGAATCGATGAACATTGTTAAGATTGATGCTGGCAACGAGAACGGTAGAATTGAATTCGCATCCGATGCCAAAGTAGATCCTTTAACGCTGGTAAAAATGGTTCAAAAGGATCCTCTTAAATTTAAACTTGAAGGCGCTGACAAATTACGTTTCAGCCTCAACATGGAGAAGACCGAGAAACGCTTCTTGGCAATTGAACGCCTCCTAAGCGACTTGGCAGTTAAAACATCATGATCAGATTGCTCACCGCTCTACTCGTTTTTAGTTTCACTTTTATTAGCCCAATTGCGACGGCTGCTGATTGGTATAAAGTTGAGGTCGTTGTCTTCGCAAATCAAGACAGCAATGGCTTAAGTGAAGAATACTGGCCGGAGATCAAAGAGATCCCTTCCCCTGCGAACGCTATCGCGCTTAAGAGCCGCAGCGCCGAAGGAAGTGCTTATAAACGCCTAGCCGGCAGCGCATTAAGCCTCCATGATGCAAAAAACCGCTTAAAAAACGCTGGGCCTTACAGAGTTCTGTTTCATGCAGGCTGGATGCAGCCTGTCTACCACACACAGAAGCCTCGCCCTATACGCATTACCGGCGGCGAAATTCTAGATAACGGTATGTATGAGCTTGATGGCCACATAGCAATTGGCCGTGGTACCTATTTGCACTTTCGTCCAAATCTATTCTTAAGCCGCCGCCTCAACGCAGATGAAAGTAGCTACTTAAAGAACCCATTAAGCAAATCAGCAGACCTTGTGGCCTCTCAATCCGCATCACTCATTACGATGCAGGCCGCGAGTGGCGCAACCAGCACACTGACCAGCAATGCATTTCCTGTCATACCTGACATTCTGACGGTTAACCTAAATCAAGCAAGACGCATGAAATCAAAAGAGCTGCACTATATAGATCATCCTCTTATGGGCATCTTGGTTGAAATTAAACCTGTTGAATGAGACACATAAAAAAGCCCGGTAACGACCGGGCTTTTTTATGACTTACCTACCTTAATCTAGCCAATTAGCTACGTCCGTGATCCACTAGATCATTAACGACCGCCTGCTCTTCACTAAGATCCTGTCGATCTTCATCCTTAGGCAAAGGTAATATAAGATTTAGTACGATAGCAACCAAACCACACAAGCTAACACCTTGTAGATTCAAATCACCACTTCCCACAGCCATACCACCAATACCAAATACCAGCGTTGTAGAAACGATCACTAGATTTCTCTGCTGCGCCATATCAACCTTGGCTTTAACGATAGTGTTTAAACCCACCGCGGCAATAGATCCAAACAGAAGGATAAGAATCCCCCCCATAACTGGCGAAGGTATGGTCTGCAACAACACACCAAATTTAGCAACAAAGGCAAGAATAATGGCAAAAACAGCAGCCCAAACCATAACCATTGGATTAAAAGACTTGGTTAGCATTACAGCCCCAGTCACTTCAGAATACGTTGTATTTGGTGGACCACCAAACATCGATGCTGCTGACGTAGCGATACCGTCACCAAAAAGGGTACGGTGTAAACCAGGTTTTTTAAGATAATCTTTACCAGTAACGTTGCTAATAGCTAGCACATCACCCACATGCTCAATCGCTGGCGCAATCGCAACTGGCAACATAAACAAGATCGCCGCAAGATTAAACTCAGGCAAGACAAAATTAGGCACAGCGATCAACGGTGCTGCAGCGGCTTTAGTTAGATCAACCATCCCCATGAAGTATGCGGCGGCATAACCCACCAAAACACCCGCAAGGATAGGCACCAATCTAAAAATCCCACGCCCCATCGTCGCAACGATAAGCGTTGTACCTAATGCGATCATGGAAACAATCATTGCATCTTGATAAGGAAACAGAACAATTGATCCGTCCCCTGCCTTACCCATCGCCATATTAACGGCGATAGGCGCCAACCCAAGACCAATCACCATAATAACCGGACCTGTTACGACAGGAGGCATGATGCGATGAAGAAAACCTGAACCTTTGATTTTGACGATAAAGGCAAGCAGCATATAAACAACACCGGCCGCAAATAACGCCCCCATCGTAGCCTGCACACCCCAAGTTTGCGTGCTGTAGGTAATCGGCGCTATAAACACAAACGACGATGCCAAAAATACAGGAACCGTACGCTTAGTCACAAACTGAAAAAGGAGCGTACCCAAACCGGCAGTAAATAGAGCAACACTTGGATCTAGCCCGGTCAGCAAAGGCATTAATACCAAGGCCCCAAACGCCACGAACAGCATTTGCGAACCCGCTAAAACCGTCCTTAAACCACCTTCATTCGTACCAATGGACATAAACATTCACCTAATTATTTAGTGCCAAATATTTTATCGCCAGCATCACCCAAGCCAGGAATAATATATCCCTTCTCGTTCAGATGGCTATCAATCGCAGCAGTGTACAACTCAACATCTGGGTGAGCTTTTTGAACTGCTTCGATACCTTCGGGCGCAGCAACTAACACCAATGCACGGATTGAATCACAACCCGCCTTTTTGAGCATATCAATCGTCGCAATCATTGAACCACCTGTTGCCAGCATAGGATCAATCACTAAAGACATTCGCTCATCGATATCATTTGCGAGCTTCTCGAAATAAGCGACAGGCTCTAAAGTTTCTTCATCTCGGTATAGACCGACAACACTAATACGCGCTGTTGGCACGAGATCCAGAACACCATCTAGCATCCCTATACCTGCGCGTAAAATAGGGACCACTGTAATCTTCTTACCCTTAATGCGCTCAACCGTCACGTCACCGCACCAGCCATCTAGCTGATACTCTTCAAGCTCAAGATCTTTTGTCGCTTCATAGGTGAGTAAACAGCCAACCTCTGCTGCCAACTGGCGAAAACTACGCGTACTCATCTCTCTCGCCCGCATCAAGCCAATCTTATGTTTCACCAACGGGTGATTAATCTCATGAACGCTCATAGCTACCTCATCACACAGATACAGAAACACCGCCATAGACAGCGGTGTATAGATGAACGAAGATTACCAAACTGTAATAATGGATGTCATCCTAAAGTTGTAACCTGTATCACAAGATATGTGGTTTTTCTTCCTCATCTAAATTAACCGTCCAAACAACCCTCCCCGCTTAACATGAACACATTTAACTTGAACAAATTAAAATTGAATATTATTGTGGGCGGTTTTTGCTAACGATTGATAAAAATACGTCCGGTCATCATGACGTTTTTTTATCCGGCCCACGACTTTAAGAGCACTCTTAACATATGTCTAAAATAGATTTTGACGAAATAAAAAGCGTCTACATGCAAGCTGACCTTCTCTATACCGAAGCAGAAGTCGAGCAAGCCATAAACAATATGGCAGTAGAGATCTCAGCAGATATGGCAGAAAAGAACCCTGTCGTATTCCCCGTTATGAATGGTGGCTTAGTCATCGGTGGTAAGCTCTTAACCAAACTAAACTTTCCGTTAGAAGCTGGCTATATGCATGCGACGCGCTACAGAAACTCAACTTCCGGACATGAGTTAGAGTGGAAAGTTCGCCCGCAAATTGACTTCAAAGGTCGCGCAGTACTTCTAGTTGACGACATATTGGATGAGGGTCACACGCTCGCAGAGATCGTAGATTACTGCAAAGTGGAAGGTGCGAGTGAAGTGCGCATCGCTGTTTTAACCAATAAAAATCATGATCGTAAAGCGCGTCCGGATCTAGTTGCAGATTTCGTTGGCCTGGAAATCGAAGACCGCTACATATTTGGTTACGGCATGGACTACAAAGGCTATTGGCGAAACGCGCCGGGCATATTTGCCGTAAAAGGCATGTAATAGACAATCAAAAAAGCCCTGATTAACAGGGCTTTTTTGCATAAGGCTTATAAACCCTAACCTTCAGGCACTAACTTAGACACCGAAAGCTGCTCATCAAATACAACAGGGCCTTCACTCTCGATATGAACCGTTGTTGTAGGGAACGCAAATTCAGCCCCAGCATCCTCGATGATATTCATTACCCGCATCATCACATCCTGCTTTATCTCATGGAACTGAACCCAGTTAGTCGTTTTAGTAAACGTATAGATAAAGAAATCTAATGATGACGGACCAAAGCGATTCAAATTAACGATCAGCGTTTGATTGGTATCGATCTCCGGGTGCTGCAACAACATCTGTTTAACCGAGGAGATAACCTCCTCGACCTGATCAGCATCCTGATAACGAAGCCCAACGTATTCATAGATACGGCGATTGGTCATACGCGAAGGATTCTCAACCGAAATATTGGCAAATGTTGCATTTGGCACATAGAGAGGTCGCTTATCGAAAGTACGAATACGTGTTTGCCGCCAGCCAATATCCTCTACAGTACCCTCTATCTGCTTGTCCGGAGAACGAATCCAGTCACCAACTTTGAAAGGACGATCAAGATAGATCATCAATCCGCCAAAGAAATTTGCTAATAGGTCTTTGGCTGCAAAACCAACAGCAATACCGCCAATACCACCAAATGCCAGTATTCCCGAGATGCTATAACCGTAGTTCTGCATCACAATCAATACAATAATAACGGTTACAATCAACCGCAATAGACGCCCTAAAGCACCTACTGTCGTTGGGTCCATCGGCTTCTTCATACGCTCGGGCATGACCAGAACTTGCTCTAACCGCTTCAAAAAACGTAAGCAGGTCCAAGCAAACAGAATAACCAAAACGGAACGTGGTAAAGGACTTTCAGGTGCCAGAACATCTAAAGATAGATACTGCTCGAATACCTGAACCAAAAGGTAACCAGTGACAAGCCAAATTAGAAAAAGAAGTGGGCGACCGAAAGATTCTATAACGACATCATCCCATAGGTTTGATGTCTTCTCGGCTTGCTGTATTAACTTACCAAGCACAAGCCTAGAAGCGATATCAGCAATCACAGCCACAATACAGATCGCGCCGGATAAAATAATCCATGCCGAATCACTGTAAGCAGGGAGATATTCAAGCAACCATTGATTTAGCAGTTCAAGCATTGTTCTAATCCATTAATTCTTTAACTAACAAACGAGCTTCATTAAGGCGAGTATTATCTACCTGCCAAGCAGAACCTTTCAAGTCACTTAAATCGAGCACATCTTCACACTCAAGCGATTCAAGATAATTAAGCACTTCGATAGTACCAGAGCGGTCATTACAACAAAGTAACACTTGGCAGCCAGCAGCAATTGCCTTTTCAGCTCTTTGTTTATATCCACCCGCCGCTTCAGCCGCCTTCATACTTAAATCATCACTAAAAACAAAACCGCTAAAAGCCAACCGCTCACGCAGCACTTCTTTCATCCAATAATCGGAATATCCCGCAGGATCGGAGGCGCAATTAGGGTACAAAACATGAGCAAACATCATTCCCTCCACCCCATTATCGATGGCTTCGCGAAACGGCAGCATATCGGTATTCCATAACTGCTCAAATGTTCGTTCATCTATCGCATCGTTATGATGAGTATCGGCATCCGCCCATCCATGACCTGGAAAATGCTTAGCCGTAGCCGACATCCCTGCATCTCGCATGCCTTTAATATATTCAGCCGACAAAGCACAAACCGTTAGGTGGTCATTAGCAAATGCACGATTTCCTATGACTGTATTGCGATCATAATTAACGTCTAAAACGGGCGCAAAGCTTAAATCAATGTCGAGTAGCCTCATTTCAGCCGCCATTAAATAACCCATCTGCCTGGAAGCAGACAAACCTCTGGCTTTATCAAGGGCGTACACTTGAGACAAAACGTTGACAGGAGGTAAAACAGTCACGCCATTTTTTAACCGTTGTACACGGCCACCCTCTTGGTCAATGCTAATCACCAGATCGGGCCTGATTTCACGTATCGCTTCAATCAGTTCAGCCACTTGTTTAGCTGACTGCGTATTACGACCAAAAAGAATGACTCCACCGATATGAGCTCGCGTAAGCAACGTCCTCTCTTCAGTGCTTAATTCAGTGCCATCCAGATCAAGAAACAATGTCGCCTGTGCCATTAACTTACCTAAATCTCATTAATCTATTTGAACCATAGTTCCGGCATCGATTTGATCAAACAACTCAATCAAATCAGCATTTCGCATGCGGATACAGCCATGGGAAAGAGGCAGCCCCATAGGCTCACTATCTGGCGTGCCATGAATATAAATATAGCGCTGCATAGTATCGACATTAGCCAAGCGATTAACCCCGACCTCTAATCCTGAGAGCCACAGAATACGCGTTAGAATCCAATCACGCTGAGGAAAGTGCTGAGCAAGCGCTTCAGAAAAAATCTCGCCTGTAAAACGACGACCGACGAATACTGCATTAAGAGGGAGGTCAGCACCAATTTTGGCACGAATATAATGTTTACCGCGAGGAGTGCAGCCACTATTTTTCAGCTCACCGGGACCATTTGACGCCGTTGAAACTGAATAGGTACTTGCAAGTACCCCATCAACATAAACGTAGAGCTGCTGATGAGGTATCGATATTTTCAGATGACGCACAGCAGAACTAAACGCGGCAGAAATAGGTTTTATCCGCGCGTGCCTGAAGCCCCGAGGACAATACAGGAATCATCCGGTGTAAGATCTGCTCTACTTCAGCTCCACTATGGAATTCACGTTTTTCAATAGCATGTAGCGTATGGAAATTTGACAGCGTAAAGGTGATTGAACCCAACATGAAATGCAGTCGCCAAAAGAACTCATCATCTTCCATCGGCGCAGCATCTTGGCGCAACAGAGAGATAAAAGGTTGCAACTTATCATTGTATCGAGTCATTAAGAACTGACGAAGCTCTTCCTGATTTTTCATATATGAAAGTTCAAGTAATCGCATAAAGACCGCCAATGCGTTCACATTGTCTCTATTAACGATCAATAACGTACGCATCAACATTTCTAGAAGCTCTTCAAGGGTGATCTGCCCTGCGCCTTCAGCCAGCTGCCGCTGATCCAGCATTGCCCCTAACTCGGCACACAAAGGCGTTAAAAACTTCTCAGCAACGGCTTGAATAAGCCCTTTTTTCGAGCCGAAATGGTAATTAATTGCAGCCAGATTCACATCTGCTCTACTGGTGATCTGACGAACAGTTGTTTCAGTAAATCCCTGCTCTGCAAACAATATCTCTGCAGCATTTACAATACTTGCAGAAGTCCCCTTGTGATTCATCAGATCTCCAAACCAGCGTTTAAAACAGATAAAGACGAATTATAACGACAACATCTATCTATTAATCAAGTCATTATTACCAATTTAAGGCACTATAATGATAATAAATAGAACAAAAGATGAATAAAATGCCTTTTGTTCTATTTATCGGCTCCAAATTTTGGATTGGGTCAAACGCCCCCACCACTTCATTAGCACTTTATCGCTCGACGTCACCGTAAAATCTGAAATTTTATCTTGCAAGGTTTTCTTCTCTTCATACCTAACAATAAAAATATCAGCGTTATCAGCAGCATCCATCATGTATTGATCTGAGGTCATGAGTTCATCAACAAGGTTAACGGCTAGTGCCTGTTTACCAAACCATATTTCACCGGTCGCCACTTTATCGATATCAACTGATTCACGATACTCATGTACAAAGTCTTTAAACAGAACGTGAGTTTCCTCTAGCTCTTCAACAAACTTCTCTCGACCTTTATCAGTATTTTCACCAAACACAGTCAAGGTACGCTTATACTCTCCGGCGGTGAGTACTTCGTAATCGATATCGTTTTTCTTTAATAGCTTATGAAAGTTAGGCAACTGAGCGATAACACCAATTGATCCAACAATAGCGAAAGGTGCTGCTAATAATTTATCTGCCAGACAGGCCATCATGTAACCACCGCTGGCCGCCACACGATCAACACAGATCGTCAAAGGGATGCCTTTACGCTTAATTCGTTCAATCTGTGAAGACGCTAAACCATACTCATGCACCATACCACCTGGGCTTTCTAGGCGAATGAGCACTTCGTCTTCTTTCTCGGCGAGCAATAATACCGCTGAAATTTCTTGCCTAAATGGCTCTACTTCGCTGGCTTTAATATCACCATCAAAATCTAAAACAAATAATCTTTTACGGCGTGGCTCGTCTTCTTTAGGCGGATTTTTCTTTAATTGTTTTTTCTCTTCTTTGGCTTTTTTCTTCTCTTCTTTATGGATCGCTTTTAATTCAGCCTCATCAAGAATAGAAGCTTCCAAAGCCTCCTTCATATCAGCAAGCTCTTCATTGTAATGTAAAACCTCTATATCACCTTGCTTGGCATCCTTTCTTGATCGAGAGGAGACCAGCGCAATACCTGCCACGACAGCAACAATAGCGAAAACAACGGTAATAGATTTAGCCAAAAATAAACTGTAATCACTCAGAAACTCAATCACTGAGAAAACTCCGAAATTAACTATAAGAAGAAAGAGCGCTAATGTATCATAATTCCCTCTGTTACCCACCCAGTTTGAGACTTCTCTTTCATGAGCCAAAATATCTCCGTAGCTAAAGTGATCGAAAAACTACCTAGCCGCTTTATTTCTGAAAATGCTGAAGGGCTGTCAGTAACTTTCCAGTTCATGTTAGAGGACGATGATGACTTCCACATTTCGATCAAGGACGGGGAATGTGAAATAAAGGCTGGCGAGCACCAAGATCCGAACGTCACTCTCCTAATGGATGCAGAAACCATGGTGGAAGTTATTACCGGTCAAAAAGATGGCATGAGCGCCTTTATGACCGGCAGTTTAAGGGCGGAAGGAAATGTTATGCTTGCCACTAAACTGGGCAAGTTATTCAGTCGTGAAAAAAGGAGATGATTGATCTACCAATTCATGACCAGACTCAGTAAGAAAGCGATCAATAAGGCGCCTCGCAATCGTAAACTTAGGCGGTAGCGTTGGTAAATCATCTGCAGAAAACCAATCAGCGTCCAGAATCTCTTCGCCATCTGGAGTGATATCACCCGCGACATAATCTGCCATGTAACCCAACATAAACGAATGAGGAAAAGGCCAAGATTGGCTAAAGCAGTATTCAATATTGCCTACGGTAATCCCAACCTCTTCTTGTACCTCACGCACCACTGCATTTTCGGCACTTTCTCCAGCCTCAATAAATCCAGCTAACGTACTATAGCGTCCCGGCGCAAACTTACTGCCATGAGCAAGTAGACAACGATCTCCCTTTTTTACCAAAACGATAATACAGGGTGAAATTCTTGGGTATTGATGATGACCGCAGCTACCACAAATTTTCGCTAACTCGTTACTATGAGCGTCCAATCTCGTTGCACAACGAGGACAAAATTTAAATGATAAGTGCCAAGTAACAATCTGAGAAGCCGACGCTAATAGGGTGTACTGCTGCTCGTTAGTTATCGTTGATAGGATGGTACGCAAACCACAAAGCCTATCTTTTTCAGTACCCGCAGGCAGTTCATCTCCCTTCACAATAACGACTCGATAATCGGCATCAGAGATCAAACCGATCGGATAGCTCGCTTCTATCTCCACATCAGCTAAGGATTCCTGCGTAAATTCAAGCACACCACTTTCGTATCCGAGAAGATAACCATTAACGGCCACCAGATAAATACAGCCTTTATCTAACACAACAAACCCCTCAAATTAGAAGCAACACACTGACCCGATAACAGTAAATTTACAAGTTTCACTACCAGAATGCAGTGAAAAACAGTAAAAACATGCGCTAAGACAGTAGTTTAGTCTTCAGCTTTAACAGCCCAACTGTTAGTCTTAGCCATATTGGATGAATGCGAATTTTTCAATAAACACCATTATTATAACTATTATATAAAAAACAAAACTGGCTGTTCTGGCATAGGAAGAACAATCAATGACCAACACGTTATCACAAGCACTAGTACGAAATTTCTTAGGCAACTCCCCTGTCTGGTATAAACAGGCAATAATTGGCTTCCTCATTTTGAACCCAATTATATTGTTTACAATGGGTCCCGTAGTAACCGGCTGGTTACTAATTTTTGAATTCATTTTCACACTGGCACTAGCTTTAAAGTGCTATCCACTTCAGCCAGGTGGCTTACTTGCCATCGAAGCGATTGTGATCGGGCTTGCAAGCCCTGAGACAGTCTCACATGAAGTTGAAGCGAATCTAGAAGTAATCTTGCTACTGATGTTTATGGTCGCAGGTATCTACTTTATGCAGAGCTTATTGCTATGGATATTTACCAAAATACTCCTAGGCGTTCGCTCCAAAATGATGCTTTCTCTACTTTTCTCACTTTCAGCCGCTGTGCTGTCAGCGTTTCTAGACGCATTGACAGTGACCGCTGTACTGATCAGTGTGGGTGTCGGCTTTTATGCGGTTTATCATAAGGTCGCCTCAGGAAAAGCTTACCATCATCCTGATCACGACCATGCTGATGATGATGAGGTCCACAAAAACCATCACACAGACCTGGAAGATTTCAGAGCATTTTTAAGAAGCTTGCTGATGCATGGCGCTGTTGGTACTGCATTGGGCGGTGTTTGTACGCTCGTAGGTGAGCCACAGAATCTACTAATTGCGGAAAAGGCTGGTTGGGATTTCATTGAGTTCTTTGTACTCATGGCTCCAATTACTATGCCTGTTCTGGTGGCTGGTTTAATCACCTGCGCCCTACTAGAGAAATTCAAAATCTTTGGTTATGGCTGCCTAATGCCAGAAAACGTTCGCAACGTTCTAATCGATTTCGCCGGGGAACAAGATGCAAAACGCACTACACGCGATAAAGCAAAACTTGTTATCCAAGCGGTTGTAGCGATATTCCTTGTTGTAGCGCTTGCATTGCACTTAGCAGCGGTAGGCTTAATTGGCTTAACAATTATCATCTTACTGACTGCGTTCAACGGCATTGTAGAAGAACATCAAATAGGTAAAGCATTTGAAGAGGCACTACCCTTCACTGCACTACTTGTTGTTTTCTTCTCTATCGTATCGGTTATACACGAACAGCACTTGTTCCAACCGATTATCCAAGCCGTACTGGATATGGAGCCATCAAGCCAACCGGGCGTTTTCTTCATCGCTAACGGCGTTTTATCCGCCATCAGTGATAACGTTTTCGTTGCTACGGTATACATTAACGAAGTATCTGCAGCACTTAATGCCGGAACGATTACACGCGAACACTTTGATGCATTAGCGATAGCAATCAATACAGGAACAAACATTCCTAGTGTTGCAACGCCAAATGGTCAAGCTGCGTTCTTGTTCCTACTTACGTCTGCTCTAGCCCCATTAATCCGCTTATCTTACGGTAAGATGGTTCTCATGGCGCTTCCATACACAATCGTAATGAGTATTGTTGGTTACACAGCTCTGGTTATGAACTTGCAGATCTAATTGCTAGCACTGTAAATAATGCCAAAAAAAAGCTCCGCATATGCGGAGCTTTTTTCGTTAATGCGTCTCGTTTTTTAGTTTGAAAAGATCAATAAGACCAAATATAACATCACCCTTCTTATTGGCCATAGAAACTGGCTAAGCGTCTATAATCTCGCCTTTGCTCAACCAAGCACACTCACCACCACTTTTTTTATCTAACATTTGCAAAAATGCATCATGAGCTTTCTGGTCTTCGTCTGGCACACGAACAAGGGGCAGATCATCAGCGCCCTTAACACGCACGATAGCTCCCTCTTCACCGCCATCTAGCTCGGATGCTAGAGAAAGATTAGTTTGGCCACCGGTTATGGCTAGATAGACGTCAGCAAGAATCTCAGAATCGAGTAACGCGCCATGAAGCTCACGATGCGCATTGTTAATCCCATAACGGTTACACAAAGCATCTAGGTTATTTTTCTGACCTGGGTGTTTTTTTCGAGCTAACAACAGTGAATCGGTAACAGGACAGAAATGCTCTACGCGCTCAGGGAAGTTGTTACGCTCAAACTCAGCATCAATAAAGCCAATATCAAATGCAGCGTTATGGATAATAAGTTCCGCGCCGCGAATAAATTCGACGAACTCATCCATGACCGCGCTGAATTTAGGTTTATCTTCCAGAAATTCGTTTGTAATACCATGCACTTGCATCGCTTCGGCATCAATCGCATGATCCGGCTTGATATATTGATGATAGGTCCGCCCGGTCAATCGGCGGTTAAACATCTCAACACAACCGATCTCAATGATATTGTGACCTTCAGAGTGCTCTAAACCAGTTGTCTCGGTATCTAGTACGATCTGTCTCATGTTTTGCCTAACTCCTCAACCCCTTTGTTAGCCAATTGATCTGCTAATTCGTTCTCGGGATGGCCACTATGACCCTTAACCCAGCGCCAATCGATGGTATGCGGTTGCGTTGCAGCATCCAAACGCTTCCAAAGATCAGCATTTTTTACCGGTTTCTTTTGCGAGTTTATCCAACCTTTGCGTTTCCAGCCTGTAAGCCATTCGGTAATTCCCTGCCTAACATATTGAGAATCGGTCGTAAGAATCACTTCACAAGGTCTATTCAACGTCTCTAACGCCATAATCGCGGCCATCAATTCCATACGATTATTCGTTGTATCTTCTTCCCCACCACAGAGTTGCTTCTCAGCATCACCATAACGCATAACAGCGCCCCAGCCACCTGGGCCGGGATTACCTTTACATGCACCATCTGTAAATATTTCAACGATGTTCACGCTTTTTCCTTAATGAGCCTCTGGCTGTAGATTCGGCCACAGGTAATGAAATCAAACGACGAAGCCCCCAGCCTGAACGCAAGGGCGTCATACCGGCGATATCCTTTCTCGCTAATAAAATAGAGAAAGCACCATGATGACCTGGTAAACGATCTGCAAAACTATCCAAGAAAGCCAAGCGATTTCGCCACTTAACCTTCTCAAAAGGCAGGCGATGATACCCTGAAATATGTTTTAGTTCAGTCAGTTCTAATAATTTTAACCAATCTGATAACCGTCGATGACTGATAAAATGCCCAGACCAAGGCGCAATACCTTTATTACGTTTTGCCAACCGAGCAAGCCCCCAATAACTCACAGGATTAAACCCAACGATGATCACATGTCCTCCAGGCCTGAGCACCCTTGAGGCTTCACGTAATACTTGATGAGGTGAATCAGTAAAATCCAACGCGTGATGCAACAGCACTACGTCAACGCTCTCATGCGCCAACGGCACCTCTGCATTGTTTGCAATCACATTATTATCTGCCAAACCAAGCTCTAAAGTGGGAACAACTGAAAAGCAATGCGTAACCGGGCTCTCTTGATACATTTGAATCCGGCAATCTACCGACAGCTGAACTAAATGCATCCCAAACAGAGTTGAAACCACTCTATCAACCTGCTGTTTTTCGGCGGCTAAAAACTCCTGACCAAGTTCGGAGTCAAACCATGCTTTTAACTCTGGAAGTAAAAGTGCCAACGGCTGCTGTTTATGAAAACTCATACCTATGCCTAAAATTAATGCTGGTTCACGGTAATAGAAGCAGTATTATATTTCTTTTATGCTACTGCAATCGCACAATACTGCCGAGGCCCTAAAAATGTTTAACGTAACACCGATTCCTGCTTTTTCTGACAACTATATCTGGGTACTCTCCGCTGAAGGCTCAAACTCAGTGGCAGTCGTTGATCCAGGCGATGCATCAGCTGTTGAAACCTATTTAGAAGAGAATAACTTATCCCTAGAAGCGATTTTGATCACCCATCACCATAATGATCATACCGGTGGCGTTGCAGAATTAACCGCCAAACGAAACATCCCTATCTATGGTCCTGCCAACTCGCCTTTTAAAGGCATATCAAAGCCATTATCTAATGACGATACGATAGAACTATTTAATCAAACATTAGCCATACGTGAAATTCCAGGCCACACCCTTGATCACATCAGCTATTATTCAGCACAACAGACGCCACAACTGTTCTGTGGTGACACTCTCTTTCTAGCCGGCTGTGGTCGACTATTTGAAGGTAGTGCGAAGCAGATGCTAGACGCTATGCAATATTTCTCAAGCCTACCTGATAGCACTGAAGTTTATTGCACTCATGAGTACTCGCTAGCCAACCTCAGTTTTGCTGCCGCTGTAGAGCCCTCTAACAGCGACATCAGCACAAGTATAAGTACTTGCAACAGTTTACGTGATAAGGATCAACCAACCCTCCCCACTAGCATAGCCGAAGAAAAGAAAATAAATCCGTTTATGCGTACATCAACGTCCTCGGTGATCGATGCAGCCTCTAATTTTAGCGCTAAAAAATTAATTTCAGAGGTCGAAGTATTTGCAGCAATTAGAGAGTGGAAAAATCAGTTTTAATT
>Ga0193958_1000085_pt1 | contig 43740 bp, 43 predicted proteins | sample FB_1_MG_FD_140320 | JGI IMG/M metagenome (GOLD analysis project Ga0193958, IMG submission 140320) | Microbial mat bacterial communities from the Broadkill River, Lewes, Delaware, United States - FB_1_MG | ecosystem: Environmental > Aquatic > Freshwater > River > Microbial mats | place: USA... | reverse complement strand
TAATATATGTATATATGTATATATAATAGTAATATATGTATATATGTATATATAATAGTAATATATGTATATATGTATATATAATAGTAATATATGTATATATGTATATATAATAGTAATATAAAAAAGGGGAGTAGCCAAGCGGTCGAAGGCGGTAGACTGTAAATCTATTAGATAATTTCTCACACTGGTTCGAATCCAGTCTCTTCTAGTTTTGAATATGTTAAAAAGATTAAATAGTTTAGATTTTAATTTGAGTTTATTGGAATTAAAGAATAACTACAACCATATCCTTTCTTCAAAAAGCCTAAAATCTTTTAATTTAAACACTAACCACTTAAGTAGAATAACAGTTAAGTTTATTAAAAATAACTTACATATAAGTTCCGCTACTCAAGGTTATTTACTATTAGATATGTCTTTAGGTTTGATTAAAAACAAAACCATGTCGTTGGATTTGAAAAAAAACTCCCTTAAATATAAGTTACTATTCTTAAGATATTATTTTTTGATTCTTAAAGTAATATATAAAAACTATAATCGTAGTTTTTTCAACTTATGGATTAAGAACTCAAACAACCTAACTTTTTGAATGGTTGATATCATTGCTAAGGAGGTTAGTTTGGATTATATTTATTTTTGAAATAAAAATAATTACTCCAAGGTTAAGAAAAAAAAATTTAGAAGAATAAAAAGAAAAATTAGAAAAAAAATAACATTATTTGAGTAAGTGATATTTATTTACAAATAAGGATTTTACAGATTTTTTTTACGAATGAGTTTGATTTTGGCTCGGAATGAATGCGAACAAACCGTCTAACACATGCTAGTTTCGATTAATACAATGTTTTCATTGTATTAACGAAGCGTTACGGTGAGTAATATGGGAAATCAACTGAATTTTTTCTATTTAAAGCTGAAACGAAACCCCAGGTTAGTTAATTTAAGTAAATTAACTAGTAACTGAAACGAGTAATTGAATATCTAATTAATATAGCAAAACTTTTTGGAGACTTAACCTTTTAAACTTCAGGTACCGTCCCTATTTAATTTTATTTTTAAAATTTTACACAGTTAAAGCTGAGAAACGCGTGTAATTTTATTTTTAATTTTTATAGTTAAATGGGCTCTGACACTGATGCAGAGACTGGTTAGGAGAAAATAAGGTTAACTAACCTACGTTGTTTACAACGTAAGTTGGTTATTTAACTATTTGCTATTTTAATTATTTGCTAAGTGAAAGGATATTTGAAAATTAACGAAAGAGTTAACTTCTGAGGTAGAGCGGATTTTTTATTTTAGTGCAGGTTTACTGATTCCTACAAGATTAGGTTATATTTTTTAATATTCCGAAGATCTTTAACTGGGTTGAGAGATTGTCCAGTCACATAGGGGATTTAAATACCCTACCTTTGGCAGCAGTGAAGAATCTTGGTCAATGAACGAAAGTTTGAACCAGCGGTTTGTGGGAAGGATGTTCACTACAGATAGGTGAAGAAGGCTACACTTAGTAGCTGTAAACTTCGTTCGCAGGGTAAAATTATGATTTTAAACCTGAAAAGAACCCCAGGCTAAAAACGTGCCAGCAGCTGCGGTAATACGTTTCGGGGGGAGCGTTATTGGTCGTAATTGGGCGTAAAGAGTAGCTAGGAGTTATAAGAAATTAAAGTCTAAATTTTATATATTTAAATTTGCATTACTTTAATACCTTATTAATTTTGGATTATTTGGCGAGATTGGCAATTATTTTTATTTAGGGGTAAAATTTTTTTAGATAAAATAAATTTACGAAAGCCACGGCAGCCTTTCAGCCATAATCTGAATCTGAACTACTAAAGTATAGTTTTCGAATAGGATTGGAGACCCTAGTAGTCTATACTGTGAATTCATGAATTCTAATACTTTTAAGTTTTATTTTAAAAGTATAAAATTAACATCTAAGTTTTTCGCCTGAAGAGTACAGCCGCAAGGGTAAAATTTAAAAAAATTGGCGGGAGTTTGTATAAACGGTGGAGCATGTGATTTAATTCGACAATACGCGAGAAACCTTACCAGTGTAGATAATTTGGATAAAAAAACAAGAAAGAGTTGGGAGTCTGACCTAACCTTACCTTAGGGTATTGTTAGCCAGGCTTCCAGATATTGAATCTAAATTTGTTGGAGCTGCATGGCTGTCGTCAGTTCGTGTTGTAGGACTTTTCATTAATTTGTTTAACGAACGTAATCTCTGTAAAAAGTAATATTTTTCTATTCTGTTGGAGTTCTTGGTTTAGTTTGTAGGTAACCAAGGCTAACGGTAAGTTTAATTTCTTTTTAGATAAGAAACTAGGGCTGAATTTTAAAAAAGGCTCGTTTTTTATTCATATAGGAGAGGAAGTCAAGTCATTATGGTCTAGATATACTGGGCTATACACGTGCTACAAAGCTAAATACAGAAGGAAGTAATTGGGTAACCAAGAACAAACCCTTAAAAATTAGCTAAGTTCGGATCGTACATTGCAACTCATGTACGTGAAGTCGGAATCGTTAGTAATCGTAAATCAAAACGTTACGGTGAATTATACATCAAACTTTGCACACACCGCCCATCACATTCGAAAAGTTGAAGTTGCCCGAGGTATTGTCTGCTGTGTTTTTATTTTTAAAATTAAAAAATATATGCAATTTTACCGACGAAATTTGAATAATTTGGATGAAGTTGAAACAAGGTAATGGTAGGGGAACCTGTTGTTGGAGTATTAATTATTTATATAATTTAGAATATTTTAGGAGGATTGGTTTTGTAGTAAATAAATCCTTCTTTTCGAATAAAAAAAAATAATAGAGTTTACGTTTTTTACGCTAAATTACGTTCTAAGACTCTATATAAAATTGTTTTATACTTTATGATTAATAAAGGCATAGAGGGGATATTTAAATATTGCGAATTTTAATGTATTGACTTAGCAATAATTATAAGGGAGTTGTGGCGAGGCGTTGAACTTTTATTGAAATAAGTTATTTACGAAAGGAACTGAAACATCTAATTAATTTCGGGGCCGTATCAACAGAATCTACAAAGGCAGTAACGGTGAGTGAAGCCTATGTAGTTTACTCAGACGGTTATAGTGTTAACCTTAATCATTTTAATGGAATTTGTATTTAAAAAAAACTTCGGATAAGTTTATTATTTTATAAATACAAAACCTTAAGTTTACTTTGGAAAAAATTAACTAAAAAAGGTGACAGTCCTGTAAAGCGAACACTATAATCACCATATATAATGAAATACAAAACCACTAAATTTTTTTTAAACAAATTACTTTAAGTACCCCAACTTAAACTAAAGTAATTAATTTAATATGTTAGATTTACTAACTGATTTTATTATATTAACATACGATTCTATTATAAAAATAGTATACAGTGTACTAATAAATATATTTTTTTCAGTACTTATAGTCCTAAATTCAGTAACAGAAATGTTTTTCTTATTTGAATTTTTTTTTTTAATGTTTTTCCTTATATTCTTTTTTTTAATAAAATTACTTATTAACAACACAGTATTGTCTAATTATTATTCTAAAAAAAACAACAACTTAGTTTTCCTAAACTCTACAAAATACTTTAACAATTTGTTAAAACTTAAAATGTTTAAATGGGGTGTTAGGAAATAAATTAAAAACTTTAGTTAAGGGTATAGTTTAGTGGTAGAACATTAGTCTTCAAAACTAAGAGTGGGGGTTCGATTCCTTCTACCCTTGATACTTTATGAAAAAATTTCGTAGAAATGTGAATAAAAAAAAATTCGTCTCTAGGTTACATTTTATATATAAGTTTAAAAAAGCCCCCAAACACTATAACCGTAGGGATGTTATAAATGGTTTTGTGGCACGAGGTGTTTTTAAAAGAGGTACCTTCTCCGATAAATCCTTTAAATTCGGTTTTTTATCAAAACATTTTGGAAAAAACCAATACTTTAGGAAATCTAGATTTAAATACAACTCTAAAAGAAACTGAAGAAGTTTTAAACCCTATAAATTCAAATTAATAGCCTCTTATAGTTTGTTTAATGAGAATTTTAAAACTAATTTCGACAAAAATTATTTAATGAGTTCTAAATTTATATCCGGTTTTAACTACATTAATTTGGATGTTACTAAATTATTAATTTTAAGTTACGTTTTGTCTGAAAAAGTAAACCAAAAAACCCTAGACATGGTTATTAGCAAAGATATTAGTTGTAGTAAATACAAGTGATTAAAGTTTTTAACTAAAACTAATTCTAATTATATAGTTAACCATAACAGCTTGCCTAAGGAGATAAGTACTGTTTTTGAAAAAGAAAAATACAATAACAATAAATTATTTACTATAAAAGATTCTAGAGAGAGGAGAAAATTAACCTCAACCCATAAACTACTTTGGAGGTTATACTTCTTTTTAAACTCAAGTGCTAGGGTACTTAGGTTGGGTAAAAAGGGAGTTAATATTACCAAGAGGTTTAGGAAAAAAATGAGAAAGAAAGTAATTAGAAGGGCTCCGTTTATGTTAAGGAAAGTTCTAAGGAAGGTTAATAAATTCGACACGGCGGTTATAAATTATTGTAATTGAAGTGGTTTGGGTTTTGATAAAAGAAACCGTAAACGTATGCATATATGAAGGAGATCTAAATTTAAAAGTAAGTTAAGGTTTAGGAGAAGAAGAGGTTATTATCGGAAATTAAGAATAAATAGATTTAAGTGATGAGGTCTACTCTCCGAACGTACAACCGCTCCTCATAAAAAAATGGTTTTAAGGAAAATAAAAGGTTCTAAAAAATTTAGGAGATATAGTTGGAATAAAAACTTTAATGCCAGTTTGGTTAGATTTAAAAAACAATTTAGAGGACTTTTTTGCTATAATATGTTAACTAGAAAGAGGGTAAGGGGTAACAAGAACTTTACGTCTATTGAAAATTTAGCTAAACTAAAAACTATTAAGGTTTCTAAATTTAAACAATTACGTACAAATAGTTTAAATGTTTATTACTTATTTTTACTAAAAAGACCTTACCTACTCTCTATATTTAATTTTAATAAATCTAAAGGTGGCTTAGCTACCAATACTAGTAATAAAAAAGGTTTACTTTTTAAAACAAACCCTGACGTCCTTTTGAATTTTTATTTAATTAAATTTATAGAGAATAAGACGAATAGGTTGGTATACTTAAATGTTAATAATAACCATTTAAGTAAAACTAAAGCCGATTCTAGTTATATGGTTATAGCTAATTGAGCTTCGAATGTTTATAAGTTTGATAGGAGGTTTGGTTATAAAGTACCACTATTTAACTTCTGTTTAGTTCTTTACCACGCTTTTAAAAATAAGGATTTAGAGTTACTAGCAACTTTAATAGAGTTTAACTTATCTAGACTAAAGTTGTGACAACATAGAAGTTTTTTTAAATTTATAATGTTTTTGGTAGAATCCTACGTCTCTACAATGTTTAAAAATTTTAAAATAACTGGTTTTCAGTTCGAAGTTAAGGGTAAGATTTCTTTAGGAGGTAATTCTAGGAAAAAAAAATTAAGTTTACGTTTACGTAACACCTTTAAATCGAACATGAAGGTCAGGTCTAAATATAAATTTAAACCTCTAAAGACTGTTTCAGGTGCTTTGGGTGTTAAAATGTGAGTTTATTATGTCTAACTATGGTCTATTTGACTTATTATAATTGAGTAGAAATTTACTTAGAAAATGATTTGACTTGGGTTGATAATATCACACCTTGAGAAGAATCTGTCGAGGCTTTTAAATTAGATGCTGGTCTTTTTGATTTGGTATTTAAAGCCGTATTTTCGTCATCATACTACTACTCTTCGCCACAAGTAGTTATGTCTATTTTAGACGAACTTTTGGTTTGAAGATCTTCAAACGATTTACAAATGTTTAAATTACTTAACTGTTTAGTTTCTGAAGTTTACGAACTTTTTTCAGTAACGTTTTTTAAACTTTACTATTTCTATTACACAGATTATAGAAATTATATTATACTTTTTATACACTACAACCCTGAACTTTTCAACGCATTTACATTATTCCACAATACTTATTTCGATGCATTTACCTTTAATTTAAATGTTTCTTCCGTTAGTGATGTGTTTATAAATAACTTTGACACTGTACTTCTTAATTACGTAGGTTATTTTAAATGATTAGTCCTAACCGTCATAGCCTCTATTTTTTTTATATCTACTACTAGAAGTAGTAAACTTAATTCTAACTTAGATTTTTACTTTACTAGGTTGTTTATATATTTCTATTCTTACTCCAGGGAATCTAGAATTCAATTCGAAGTAACTATACAAATGTTTTTTTTTATAATATTGGTTTGAATTTTTGCAATAATGTCATACAATGACTCACAAGTAGAATTTATAGAAATGCTACACTTAATGATTTTCTATTTTTTCTTATTTGTAATTTCATACCTATTGTATAAATACTCAATACACTACTTCGCATTCCTAGAAGCTTCGGTTATCGAAGGTAAATCAGCTTCTTTTATAGGTCAACAATTTGTTAGAGATATGTCTAATACTTTTGCTTTATTTTTACGTTTCTTCCTTTTACTATTTAGGTTAAATATTTACGACGGGCTTGATGATTTTCTAGACTCATATTATATATTTTTTTGTGACTTTAACGACGATACTTACTACGATGAAATGTTTTTATCCTTGGATGGGGTTATGTTCTTCTCACCAGACAACCATAACGATTCTAACTTGTTTAATGACTACGAAACAGATTTACTTGAAGATATTTTTCAAAAATACTACATAACTTGAGGTAAATTTTTTATGTTTTGAGCTTTTATTTTAGAAGAAGCGTTTAGGGTTTCTTTGGCTCTTTACATTACCTATCTTATTATATTCGAAGTCCACTCAGTTAATTTCTCTTATTCTGAAGATAATTATATTTTAAATAAAAGAACTAATTAAGTTTTAAAATGTTTCTAAACGATCTAAATTTTTTATCAATTTTATTTTTAATAATACTTTCATTTTTTTTTTTTAATTTTACAAATACTTTACAGTCCTTAATAGTTTCTGAGTTTTTGTGAATAACACTTTACGTTTGGTCAGTATTCATGGCATACACTAACGATGATTTGTCAGTACTATCGTTATCACTATTTTTTTTAGTTTTTTCTGCAATAGAGATATCTGTTGGTCTTATGATAATTTTAGTTCAAAAAAACGTATTCAAATCAATCTCATTTAATACTAACTCTAGTAAAAGTAACTTTAATGTTTTTAAGTATAAAAGAAATTTTTATTCTAAAAAATACGTAATATAGTGAGTAATTTGTTTAGTACTTAATAGAAAAGATATGATTTTTAACCAATATAAATATTTTTTAATTTTTAAGGACTTTTACTCTATACTTAACTTCCAAAAAATCTGATCTGATTTAGTTTTTAGGGTTTTAAGGGTTAAGTGACAAGTCAAGTATTTTTTAAATAATTGGATATACTCAACTAACCATAAAAGGATTTCTATAAATTATTTCTGGTTTGTACTTTTAGCAGGTATAGTTGGTATGGTTCTAGCTACTGTTATTAGAATAGAAATGGCTTACCCTGGTGTAGGTATTTTAGCTGGAGATAATTCCCAGTACCTATCCATTGTTACGGCCCACGGAGTTATCATGGTTTTTTTTATGGCAATGCCTCTTCTTTTTGGTTTCTTCACAAACTTTTTACTACCAACACAGCTAGGAGTTCACGATGTAGCTTTTCCTAGAATGAATAGTGCCGCTTTTTGGTTCATACCCGCTAGTATTCTAGTACTAGCTCAACTTGTTTGTATTGACAGGCGTTACCAACGTATGAATTGTTTTAATGTAAGAGAGTTACAAAGTCTTGTAAGAAAAAGATTCTTTTATGATATTGTTAGTGAATCTGACTATAGGTTGGGTTTAGATAATACTTTACTAGGTTTACGTTACAAACTTAATGATAATTCACACTTACACACCAATTCAACATTCTCTAAATACGGTATTAACTTGAACAACAGTAGAACTTTTTATGTAAACCAAAACCCAATCAGCACAGATTCTTTAAATTCCAATAGCTTTCTAAACTCCATTAAAATCAGTAAATTAGAAAATATGGAGTCAAAAAGGTACGTACAGTCAGACTCCCCATCTTTAGTTTATAAAGTTAAAATTGGAAACTACTTACCCGAAAAACCAATAATGACTAATTACGACCACATACTAAATACAACAAAAGCTAAAACTTTGGGAAATAGGAAATCTAGCTGATTCTTCTTAGATTCAGTTAATAGTAAATTATTAGATGATTATAAATCACTACAAACTTCCATTACTTCCTTAAACCCAACTAACGTCATTTTTAAAAAAGATAAAAAGTATACATCTCATTTAGATATCTTCAATTTCTATAATATTTTTTCGTCTAAATTGAATAATAATTTTCTAATCAATACTAGGTGAGTTTCTAATAATTACCTAGATTCGAAATTTTCTAAACTTTTCTTTTCTCAAAACAAACAAACATTGGCTCTAAATAATTGAAAAAATTTGAAATTACAAAGAGAGGGTTGACGTTGTAGAATGTTACTAGCCCGTAACCAAAACTCACTTTACAGGAGGTATGTTGATGAAAATGATCTTATCTTAGTTGTTGAAAAAAACGCTAAAGATTTGTTACCAGGTTGAGCTATGATTACTCCCTTTTCGTCTAGAACTAGGTATACATTAATAGGTAAAACTGATATAGGTATTTGTGTTGTTATGGTTACATTACTAGCCTCTATGGTTAGTTGTTCTAACTTTTTAATTACTTATAGGTATTTATCGACACTAAACAATAGAAAGATGAGAGATGCTAGATCTTTCTTCTCCGAAGCTATTATTGCAACATGTTGAATGACTGTAGGAGCTAACCCAATGCTTTTCTTAGGTCTTTTCCTTTTAATATCCGATAGACATTGAAAAACATCTTTCTTCGACTACTCCGGTGGTGGAGATACAGTTCTTTTTCAACACATGTTTTGGTTTTTTGGTCACCCAGAAGTTTATATTATCATGGTTCCTTGTTTTGGTTTGGTTAATACTATGTTATCATTTTATACCAGAAAAAGGATATCAGCAAGAGCTAGTCTAATGTATTCGATGTATACTATTGCCTTTTTAGGTTTTTTTGTTTGAGGTCACCATATGTACATGGTAGGTCTTTCTCACACAACTAGAATGCTTTACAGTACATTAACTGTAATGATTTCTATACCCTCCGCTACTAAAGTTATGCATTGACTTGTTACTTTTATAAACAGTTCGCTTCATTACGAATTACCGCTGTTTTTTGTTATGGCTTTTGTATTTTTCTTCCTTTCTGGAGGTATAAGTGGTATGTCCGTTGCTCATACTGGTATGAATGTAATATTCCATGATACTTTATTCGTAGTAGGTCATTTTCACGTAATGCTTGCAGGTTCATTAATGTTTGCAGGTTTCGGTGCAGTTTACTTCTATTTACCAGCTATTTTTGGTGTTAGGTATAATAGGCTTTTTGCTTACCTACACACCATATACTACATAATTGGTCAAATTTTTACCGTTATACCTATGATGTGATTAGGTTATTCTGGTATGCCTAGAAGAGTACTTGATTACCCAGCTGCTATGGGTGGTTGGCATAGTTTATCCACATCAGCCCACATACTTTCTGTAGCTGGTATTTTGTGTTTTATAATTATGCTTTTTGATAGTATAAGAAAAAAAAGAGCTTATGTCTTAAAAACTTTTGGTATAGGTAGGTATAACACTAGATTAAATTTCTACCTTTATGAAATTAACAGAAATAAGTACTGACTTTATAAAAGTTCTACTTTAATTACAGACAATAAGTTTTATAATACTAACAGAGGTTATGGTAAAACTGAGAACTTAGAAAATAGCGATACTACTTTAGTATTTTACTATTTAAAAAAATAAATTTTATTTTAATATGTTAAGCGAATTAATTATTTTGCAAACTTTAATAATAATTTCTGTATTTTTTTTATATTGAATATCAGATATATTTAATACAATAACACTAGGAACGTTCTATTTACTTATGGTTAGTTTGTATGCTTTTTATAACGATGCGGACGTTTTTGTAAGTTTTCTACTAATTATTGATCTAGGTGTCTTTTTTATAATGTTCGCCTTTATGTTACATTTAACTAAATTTTTAGTAAATAAAAATAGCTATAATTTTGAATATAGGAATTTATTCCACGTATCTTCTTTGATTGTTGTGGGTTTTTTTTATACATATGTATCTAATTTTTCAGTTGATTTTGATTTTAATAAAAAAATAGAGAATTCTTGGTTCTTTTTTATATCAAATTATAATTATTACGAAATAAATTCTACATTTTTTTTGTCCGAAATGCATATACTGAAGGAGATTTATTTTAGCTTTAATAGTTTTGAGTTTTTACTTATATCGTTTGGTGTTTATTTTGCTGTTATGGCTTCTTACTTTTTGTTTAATTATTTAAATAAAATAGCTGTTAAGAATAAAACAATATTTTACGAATTATTAGAAAAGACGAAACAAAGCTCTACTTACTTCTTTAGGCACCAAGACTTCAACAGACAGTCTTTAACTTTACCAAGTACACGTACTTGAACAAAATTATCCTACTAGTAAATGATACAAAAACAAACACTAGTAAATCTATCAGACAACAGCGGTATCGGTTTGATTAAAACTTTCCACCTTTATAATGGTTTTTTTAGAAAAAAATCTAAAATAGGTTATTACTCTAAAGGTAGTGCTAAGTTATTAAAAAAAAAAAAAAATCTTTATTTAAAAAAAAACGTAAAAAAATCGTTTAAAAAGGGTAGCGTTGTTAAATTCTATCTAGTTAGGCAATCTTATAGTTTTTTAAAAAAAGACTCTTCTTCTATCAAATTTAAAGATAATTCATCCATAATTATGAAAAAAAAAAACGTACTACACTCCCAGTACGTCTCCGGACCTGTAATTTCAGATTTAGGTAAAAAGAAAATAATGTTATCCTTTAAAAAGATAATATAAGTGTTATTTATATGAATTTTAATTCTACATCAGTAAATAATTTTTCTAATTTTGATAATATGACTAGTTTGTACCACTTTTCCGTACCTAACGTTAAGTTGTTTTACCCAGAACCTTTTATAGCTTCTACAACTTTCTTACACTACGATTTGTGATTTATACATATAAGTGTTTACCAATACTGGTTATGGTTTTTTTTTATTTTTATAATCGTATTCTTTACAATAACATTCCTAACTACTTTAAGGTGATGTAATTTAAGAGTAAGGCCTCAACGAGAAACCAGAGGTGTTAGTAGATCTAAATGTGGAGATGCTATTACGTCAGCAGTACCTGTTGCCTGAGCTTGTTCTATTATTATACACGAATCTACCGATGCTATTGATTTCTATGATGGTTTCGGTACAACTGAAATGGCTGTTGGTGTTAGGGCTTACCAATGAGGTTGAGAATACTACTACCCTAAAGACGTAGATTTGAACTACAAGGTAAAGAACTCTAATAACCTATACGTAGGTAAGGGTTTAAGTTACTCAAACTCCAATAGCGATTTTTCTTCTAAAAATAATTTTTGAAACTTTTATAAAAATAAAGACACTTACGACGGGTCTATCACCCCAGCCCACGTACTGTTGAATTCTTCCGGAGGTGATGATTTTTTAAATTTACATAATTTAAATAACTTTGGAACACCTAAACAGTTAATAAGGTCAGCTTTTAAAAATGTAGTCAATACTCGTTACGTACATTTTGATAACGAGTTAAGTTACTCGATTTTTAACAACAATTCAACTAAAATTAATGTATTAAAAAAAATAAACCAAAATACAGAGTTAAACCCTAACTCAGTCGGTGTTTTGTCGAGACCCCAAACTTACTTAACTAGTAGTTCATCTATTTTTAATAATTCCAGAGGTTACTCTAATACCAAATCGTTGAATAAATTTATAAATAATAATATCAACAAAGGTAACTATTCTGAAGATTTATCGAAAATAAATTTAATATTAAATATAAACAACTCTAGCAATAAACTAGAATCCTTGATTTCAAGTAAATTAATAAATTTAACTAATAAAGGTTTGTTTATAAACAATGAATCGGATTACTTTGATAATGTAAACGATTCTAGAATGTCATTTTTCTCTTCTTTTTTGAAAAATTATTTAAATATAGAATCTAAATTAAGTAATAATTCAGGCTTCGAGAAGAACTATAGTCAATCCGAAACCAACACAAACGGTTTAAAGAGTTATTCTGAATATAACTTATCTTCAGATGACTCCAAAGTAGATCCTAAATCAATCATTGAGTCTAGAAATAATATGAATGATGTTAGAATTGACCAAACAGTCGATAATTTAGATTTATCTAACTACTACAAAAACCAAAAAAACTCAATCTCAGATAAAGTTAACTTTTTAGGTAGTGGTTATTTAAATAAAAACTCTATGAAATCTATATTAGAGTCAACAAATCACAACTTTACTGGTACAAACCCTTTCGTAACATCAAAACCCTTAGAATTATTTGAAAATAAATTTGATGACATTGTATCTCTAAAAAATGACTCGAATAGTAAATATTTATGAAGTAATTTCATAACAAACAACTCAATGGGTACAGGTAAGTCTATTAAATTACAATTACTGAGTGAAGTTAATGACTCTATATCAAATTTTAAATTCCCAACAACTTACCTCTATGCTGATTTAGACTTTAAAAGGATTGAAACTATGGAGATGTTTGAGGATATTTACTGAGACAATAATGTATCTGATTATCTAATCTCGGAGTATAAGGACTTTAAAAATTCCTCAACCAACCAAAGTAGATGATTTTTTGATCATAATAACTTTTACGACTCGGATGACCTTGAGTTTAAAGGATCTAGTTACGTTAAAAAAACACCTTACTTTAAAACCCTAAATACAAAAAACTCTTTAAACGGGTTAGAGGTTAAAGCTTCTGAAGGGTCTTATGACTACACCTACTTAACCAAAGATTCGATGTCGATTTACTCTAATTTAGATAAATTTAACGAATCTTTAGAAAATAGTTTTGACTATTATAAGAATTACTCGTTGCTATTTGATAGCTTTAACTCTAACGTAGTAACTTCAAGTAATTATAATAGCATAGTACCGGTATCTGACCAGTTAATATTATCTAATTTTTGAAGTGAGTACGAGGTTAACTCCTTAAGTACAAACCTTAATGTTATTTCCGGAAAAGGTATTAAGGGTTTAGGTGGTTTGAATATGAATTTATTAGAAACCTCACCAAACCAACCCCTTAACAATAAACTCAACGTTAAGTTTAACTCCAATAACTCTATGTTGGATACTTACAAAGGTTTAATGGTTATGGAAAACGCCATCGGTAAAGTATTTAGGTCTGCTTTTGATGAAGGACGTTCTAACGTTACTTTTAGGGATTTTTCTAAAATTAACAACGACCTTCCGTTTTTAACTTCAAACTTACCTAATTTTAAAAAACTATTACATAAGAATAATACTAACTTTGTAAGTACTAACTTATATTTTTCTAAATATAAAATTAATATAAATAATTCCTTTATAACGAATATATCGAATAATTACTTTACTTACGAATTCCCTTTCTTTGTAGCCTTTGAAAATGATTCTATACGTTACGCCTGGATGGATTGATTCTCTATGAGTAATAAACGTGTAACAAAAGCCTTAGATACCTCAGGTTACAATCTTTACGGTTCTAGGTCAATTAAAAATACTTTCGATTTTGCTTTATCTGGTTCAGAAGACGTAAATAAAACTGAAAATTACATGGCTAAGTTATCCCATGCAAGAAAAGTCTACTTACCTTCCTGAACATTTTCCTTGTATTGGTTATCTAAAGCCAAAGTTTGATCTAACGAAAGTTCATCACTATCTATATTAAAAAATTTCTTAGAAACTGGATCTTCTTTAGGAAAACTTAATTTTATGTTGGACTACAGTTCTTGGTTTTACGAATCTAGTAAATCAAATAACTACGATTCTTCTTACTTTGCTGGAGGTAGCTCAAGTAGTTTAGTACCTTCTAGAAACTACTGACGTACTACTAACTCATACAGTGCTTTGAGTTACTACACCTCATCTACTTTAGATATTTTAGTAAAAAGGGAATACTTACTTAGGAAACTACTTTCTTACAACAATTCTCTTTTAGAATTACCTAAATCGTTTTTAGCTCATCCAAGGAATCCAGTTATTATGGACTTAAAGTCAGATATTCTAACTAACTCCCCGGTTGAGGTTAGTAACGAGTCGTTTAAAAATAAATCACTAACCTATGTAAACAAATTAAACAACTCATCTAAATTATCAACTTTAGTTGATAACGAGTTCTTTTCTTATTTTAAGAATTTCTTAAAGACTAACTTAGAATCTTCTGATTCTCAAAATACTAGTGTCTTGAAAAGATCTCAGTACAAACAGATGCGTAAGAGTATATCTAATATGATAAGAATACAAGCTGATAAGGCTGTAGCTATGCCTACCGACACTCGTATACAACTTTTAACTGTAAGTAAAGATATTATACACTCATGAGCTATACCTTCTGCTGGTATAAAAATAGATTGTATACCTGGTTACTCTTCGCATAAAGTAACTATCTTCTTATTATCAGGTGTTTACTGAGGTCAATGTATGGAGATTTGTGGACGTTTTCACCACTGAATGCCTATAGTTGTTTATTTTATGAAAAGGGATTTGTTCTTACTTTGATGTATACATTTTGTTTTAAAGAATAAACCACTTAACGAATTACCACAACACTCTGATAAAGTACTTTCTGATTTTGTAAAAACAGTATCATTTGACACAAATTCTTGATCTAATGAGATTTTATAATTTAATATGTTAAATCAATTGTTTCGTTTTAAAAAAGGAAATCGTAGTCTGAAGGTATGGAAGGGTTTTTACGTTTCTAAAGCAAAAAAATCCCTATTTTCGTTATTCTGGAGATATAAAAAAAATTACAGTACATTTGGGTTGGGGGGTATTGCTAAAATTAAAGCAAAGAAGATCTTCAAAACCACTAACTTGAAGTCTATTTTTAACAGCTTGGGTTGTAAATTTACGTTATCCGTTAAATCTAATAAAATAAGCGCCTTATTGGTTAGAAATTTAGTTAATTATAGGGTTTTGTATTTTTTATGAAAAACTTATAAAGAATCTTACCTTAAAATAAAACCCACACTAGTTCGTTTATTTTTTTATAATAAAAAAGGTAAGTTATTTAATAATGCCGTTAAGGTTAGTTATTTGAAATTAAACTAAAACTTCTTAGTGTTATCTATTTATGAATTTTTCTAATAATTTTTTATTATTTAATAAGTACGTCTATAAGAGGAACCTAAATAAGGAAATTTCTAATAATTTGGATATGTATAATATTTATTTTTTGAAAAAAGAAAGAATTTATACTAAATTGAAGTATTCTAGGGTCCCTCAATTCGATACAGCTTCTGGAGCAGTAGCTACCTTACTAGCAGCTCTTTACGGTTTCCTAGTTACTGAAAAGTTCGGTTTCGAGATGATCGATTCTGGTGATTTTTACATGATACTAATGTATGTTATTTTTTTAGTATTAGCTCTAAGGGTTATTTACAAAACACTAAATACCTCTAACTCGTTAACAAGTTTACTTTCCTTTCATAATTTAACTACCTTCTACTGAACACTATTCACCCTAACCACCAATAATGTTAAGTTTTTTTTGAAAAAATACCTATTTTAGTTAAATTAATTCTAGAATAATTTTAATTTTATTATTTAGTGATATCTAAACACTGATTCTAAGTATGTTATGAGATGTAATATCGTGACAGAATAAGGGAAAGCCAATTTCCAAAACTTTAATACGTAATATTGATAGTGAATAGTAATGTGAATGAAAAATGAAAAGAAATTAATAAAATAAGAGTTCAAAGATTTTGAAACTCTATGTCTCCACTGTTAAAGCATAAGCGATAACGTACCTTTTGTATAATGGGCCAATAAATTAATAAATGTAGTGAGGTTAAGTTTATATGTAGCCTTAATTAATATAATAAGAAAAATTACATTTATTAGACCCGAAACTAGGCGATCTAACTTAGAACAAGTTGATGGCTGTATTAAATTACAGCCAGAGGACTGAACTCGTGAATGTTGCAAAATTCTGAGATGATTTTGAGTTAGGGGTGAAAGGCCAATCAAGCCTAGTGATAGCTGGTTCTCCGCGAAATTTATTTAAGTAAAGGTTTAGTTATTTTTGAGTTAGGGTATATTTATTTTTGAATATATTAGTACACTTTTACTAGTTATTTCTAAAAAAAAATTAATATAATTTGAATAATACTAAAACACAGAGGTTATGGCGACAAGGTCTAACCTCGAGAGGGAAACAGCCCAGACCGTATAATAAGGTTCTTAATTTCACATAAGTCAAAAAGGATTTAGTTTTAAAATAAAATTTAAAAAATAAGCTTAGAAGCAGTTATTTAATAATGAAAGCGTAATAGCTCATTGATTTTTTTAAAAATAGTTATATTTTTTTGTTTTAAAACTAAACCGATAATTTAGAGGAGTTAATATGTGAAAACCGAAGTAACGGAACTCTTTTAGAGTTGGTAGCGGAGTGTTGCATATTTCGATGAAGTAGTTTTGTAAAAGACTATAGAGAAATTGCTAGTAATAATATTGGCATGAGTAGTGTTAAGTAATAAGTGAAATTCAATACCGCTGAAAATTATAAGTTTTCGTCGGCAGGTAAAACCTCGACGTAAAACACAACCCCTTAGTTAATGAAGTCTTTCGAGAGTACAACGGGAGTTTTTTTATTTAGACAGTGTTAGAGACTACGGAAATCGCCTGGTGATTAATTTCATTAGGTACCAGAAACTTAGAGAGGACCGTGGAATCTATACTTTAAAAATAAATTAAAAATTAAAAATTGTACAAAAACTGACACTAGTTAATGGGTAGAATATACTAAAGCGAGAAGGTAATTTAACTGAAGGAACTCGGCAAAATTACCCTGTAACTTCGGGATAAGGGGGTCTAGATCTTATAAAATTCTACAAATGTAGATTAGATACTAGAATCAAAAAAGAAGGGGTGGCGACTGTTTAATAAAAACACAGGACTCTGCTAAATTTAATATGACGTATAGAGTCTGACGCCTGCCCAGTGCTGAAAGATAAAACTAAAACCGTATTTGCGGTTTTTATAAGTCCCAGTAAACGGCGGCCGTATTCCTGACGGTCTGAAGGTAGCGAAATTCATTGACGGGTAAGTTCCGTCCTGCATGAATGGCGTAACGACTGCCCCACTGTCTCCAGTTAAATCTTTACGAAATTGAATTGTAGGTGAAAATGCCTACATTACACAGCGGGACGGAAAGACCCTATGCACCTTTACTAGAATCATACACGTGTTAGGATTCAAGAATGAAATAGTTTTTTACTTCGTTTTTACCCCTAATACATTTTATATTAAACTATGAATGGGTTAACAATAAATAAAATAATGTATGAGTGCTAGTTTTACTGGGGTGGTAGTCTCCTAAATAGTAACGGAGATGAACAATAGTTTACTAAAAATATATAAAATTTATATATTAAATGTATTTCAATGAATCTAGTATAACTTGATTCGAAAATTTACGAATTTTCGAAGAGTAAAAAATTACTTGTCATAGTGATCCGATGTAATATATTGGTATATATATCGCTTAACGAATAAAAGGTACGCTAGGGATAACAGGCTTATAGTTCCTAAGAGTTCATATCGAAGGAATTGTTTGGCACCTCGATGTCGGCTCATCACATCCTGGTTGAGAATCTTCTTCCAAGGGTTGATCTGTTCTATCATTAAAGTGGTACGTGAGCTGGGTTTAGAACGTTGTGAAACAGTTTGGTCCCTATCTGTTGTGTAAATTTAAAAATAATAAAAACTCTAACCTCAGTACGAGAGGACCGGGAAGGACTAACCTATGATGAAACGATTGTACAGCAGTGCATGTCGTTTAGTTAAGTTGGGATTAAATAATCGCTGAATAGTATCTAAAGCGAGAAGTTAATTTTTAGAAATTTTTTAAAAATATATTTTATAATAAAATCTATCTATATGAAATAAATGAAAGGACTGTGAAGTCAGGAGTTTATTTATTCATATAATTATTTAAATCATAAGTAATATAGCTCAGTCGGTAGAGCGCAGAATTCATACTTCTGAAGTCACGAGTTCGATCCTCGTTATTACTACAGTTTTAATTTGTTAAATAATTATAATCACGGAATATCTTATAAATACTTACTAACAAAAAATATAAATAAATTAAATATTAATTTAAACGAATCTTGAAAGTTTCGTTTTAAAGTTGGTGTTCGTTTGGAGTCATCTAGGGTGTTTAGCGTGAAGAGTCCTTTTAAATTATGAATAGGGACTCTATCTAAAACACTATCTATGTCTTTAGGTAATTTTAATTTTAAAACTCTTTTCAAACACTTCAATACCTTTAATAACGTATTGTTTAAATTTTATTACTATAGTTTTAAAGTTATAGTTTTAACTAATAAAGCACTTAGGTTAGAATCATCTAACCTAAATAACTTATCTGGCCTGGATCAATCCCCACTCTCCAAACAATACCTGGGTGGTATTCGGGGTTATAAGTACCACGCTATTTGAGTATTTAGACTTCTGAGTAAGGTCGAAAAACCCTCACTAGTTGTAGTATCTGATGATTTGATGGCCAAATCGTCGTTTAAACTACCTAGGCAATCCTTTTCTGTTCAGTTTGGTGATGTTCTTAGGTTAGATCCTTGAAAATTTAACCTAACTTTACCAACGGAATCTAATAACGTAGGTTTTAATTTTGTTCTTATGTCACATATATATAAAGTTTATCAAATAACATCTAGCTATAAAGTTACAAATTTAATTAACTTTTACGTGAAATATAGGTTAATGTTGAAGTTTTTGTAAAGGTAAAGATCCAATAACTCAGTGGTAGAGTACAAAGCTGAAAACTTTGGAGTCGCTGGTTCGATCCCAGCTTGGATCACTAAATGAGTTACTTCAACAAAAATGCTATATATTATCTTCTACCTAACAATTCTTCAATTTACAAATTTACTAATAAGAATAAAAGTTTTTCTGATTTTTTTGTAAAAACTAAATTTAATTTAGTTTTAATGTTCCATGTAAAATTCTCTACACTTTACTTCTCAACTCAATTTCTAGATAACTTAGCTTATGATTTGCCTAAAAAAGCAAATCTCTTACCGAATTCAAAAAGTAAGTCGAGCTTAGGTATAAGTTTAGGATCAGAAACTATTTACTTTCTGCATTTTTTCTTATTAAAAGCCGGAGAGCATTTAACTTTTTGGTTTTTAAATAAACCCAATAACGACGAACAGGAGCTTACTACTCTAGAGGATCTTTTCTTCAACGCTAACTGATCTGAAAGAGAAGTTAGTGAAATGAACGGTTTGTTTTTCGAAGGTAAGAACGATAATAGGAATTTATTACTAAGCTACAGTGAGTTTTCTTACCCTTTAAAAAAACACTCTCCCTCGATAGGTTTCTATAATCTTTTTTACGATGTAGTATCTGATTCTGTACTTAAAGTTGGTATTAACCAGACATCAAACATCTAGTGTTGTTTTATCCGCGTACGAATTATCGTCTAACGGTAGGACGCTGGTTTTTCACACCAGTAGTGAGGGTTCGATTCCCTCTAATTCGAAAACAATGAAAGTCTTAAATTCTTTTACATTTACAAGTTATTACGGTTTAGCTAAAATAGAATCCAACTTTAAATTAAAGATAAATTTAATATCAACCTATACTTACCTATTATACTTAAAAACTATACTAAAGTTATCTAGAATTAGTTTTTTCGTTTCATCTAAAAATCTTACAGTGGTTACAGTTTTCAGGTCACCCATGGCTCAGAAAACTTGATCGAGGGAGCAGGTGTTTGTTAAATACTTTAAATGATCTATTAAAGTATTTAGTGAATTTGGTAAATCCAACCCCTTTCCTTTCTTTATCATGGGTCGATTCTTCGGCCAATCACTATCTAATAGTCTCCTGTTATTGTACAGGACCAAGGTTCAGGTTACTACAACGTATAAACTGAATCTTTAAGCTTGTATGGCGGAATTGGTAGACGCGCAAGGCTTAAAACTTTGTTCCTAACGGAGTTCAGGTTCGATTCCTGATACAGGCAATTGGTTTTTTTTTATTTTATTTGATTTTTTTTAGATTATATTGAGCATAACTTAATTTGTTACTTTTTGGGTATAGATTTTATACATATTGATTTTTGACTACTACACTCCATCTTCCTTTTCCTAGTGTTTTTCTTATTAGTCGCCGTCGCAACTTTAATTAACTCCCAAACTGTACATGGGTGTCGTGCAGGTTCATGCCCTAGCATGTGGAAGTTCAATTCTTCCCAGTTTGAATATGTTACTATCTTCGAAATTTAATTATAACTCCTTTTTATTTTTATCAGAAGAGTTTACTTGGTCGAATTTTTACTTACTTTACTTTTTTACATTTTTTTATATAGTAATTCTTGGTTTCGTTTTAGTTTACTTAACTAATAGGTTTACTTTGAACCTAAAGAATAAATATTCTTTCTTAGGTTGGGTAGTTAATGGGGATTTTTTAACTAAATCACTGGTAGCTTTATTTTCATTGTACTTTTTATGTATTTTGGGTATCACAGGACCTGTTTCCAGTATATGACACTCTCACCTAATTATAACCAACTTACAGTTTAAATTCCAACTATTTATTTTAGTTGTGTTCTTACTTGTCTGCTACCTCTATCTAAACTCAACGTTATTTTATAACCAATCCTCCTTTGATTTCCTATTAACTATAATAAACTTATTTATTTGAATAAACTTGATGTTCTTCTCATCGAATCTATTTACTATAGTATTTTTTTTAGAAATATTATCAGCAGCGATTATGCTCTTTACCTCATCTTCGTTTTATTACAGTAATATTAATTTTAAAAAATTTAACTACTCTTCAAACAACTACCTGACCTTAAACTTACCTTACTACCAGACATCATCATTACTATTTTTTTTCTGAACTTCTTTCCTAGCCTCAGTAAGCCTGTTCTTCTACTTATTGTTTTTTATCTACTATTTTAATACCCTTGATTTATTTTTTCTAGAATATTTATTTAATTTTATGGTTATTAAGTCATCGTGGTTAGAGCAACTAACTATGGGCTCTGTTTGGTTTGGTTTTGTTTTTTGTGTATTTTTAAAATGCGGACTCGTCCCTTTCTTTGTCTGGAAACCTTTATTTTTTAAAGGTTTGTCTTATCTTTATATGTTCATTTATACTTGTTTTTATTATTTCTTTTTATTAATTTTCTTTTTAATATTTTTTAATTATTATTTTAATTTCCTATTTAGTTACTATTTAATAGTTAGTTCATTTATGTTGCTGGTTGGTTGGGTTGTAATGTTTTCTTTAATGCTTAACAATACTTACCTTAAATCATTTTTTGCAATTAGTAGTATTTTGAATACATTGTTTGTATTTATAGTACTCCTAAGTAGTTTCTTTATAACTTTATAATTAAAAATGGCTGTACAGAAAAGTAAGAATAAAAAATCATTTTATAAAAATAAATATAAAAAGTTAGTTTTAGTTAGGAAAAGAAATATAAATTCTTTTTATAAACTTAAAGTTGATTTTATTAAATTTTAATTTTTAATATGTTAAATTTTTGAAATAATGAAAATATTGTATATCTGGTAACCTACTTAACCGTCTACAACCTGTCACTAATGTCTATTTTTTATATAGTATGGACCGCGTCTTCGTATAAACTAAAAACTATAAGTGGACTTAAATTCTTTAACTCTGACTCCTTTAAGAAAACAACTCTAATGTTATTAATTTTTTCTATAGCCGGTATACCTCCTCTTTTGGGTTTTTTTACAAAAGTAAACTTGATATCTATAGTCGGTTACTCTTCGTTTATACTACTAATGGCTATGTTCCCTTTTCTTTTCGCAGCTCTTTACTTTTATTTACAAAACGTAAAATACCTTTTACTTCCTCAACACAAAAACCCCTCAAAAGATTTTTCGCTATTTAGTTTAAAGAAAAATTATAAATCACTTTATGTCGTACTAATTACATCAATGGTATCTATATCTGGTTTTTTTTTTTTAGATGATTTAATTATAATTGTATCTTGGTTATTTGTTTAGAAATTTTAATATGTTATTACGACCACGTAAAGTAAACCACGCTAAACTTTTTAGGCTTAAAAAGTTTGTTAAATACAAACCATCCAAGCTTAATTTTGGTGATGTTGGTTTGAAGTTACTTACAAACTTAATAGTAACTTCACAGCATTTATCCAGGTACTTAATTATATTAAAAAAAATAACAAGAAAATCTGACAAAACTTTGAGATATTTTTGACTAAACTTCCCAGTCTCTATACCTTTTTCTGAAAAAGCTAAGGGGTCTAGGATGGGTAAAGGTAAGGGTAAAGTTACTGTTTGGGGGGCTAAAATAAATTCCGGTAAGTTCTTTGTGGAATTTAAAGGATTGAGGTTTGGTAGATCCCTATCTGCACTTAAATCCTTTAGTTCTAGGTTACCATCGAAACTTTCTATACATACATCCGGTGAAATAAAAAAAGTTAACAGGGCTGCCTTAATTTAACTTTTTTTAACTAAATTTAATATGTTATCTTTTTTCGTATTTAACTATTCTGTATTTACAGTACTTATCCTTTTCATATTATCTAAATTTTTAAAATTATCTTTAAATTTTAATTTTTTTCTAGTTAACTTTAATAATTTGTTGACGGTGGTTTTGGGTTTAGTTGTCTTTTTGTTTACCTACTTTATGTTCTACATATATTCGGTTTATTTAAGTGAGTTTACTTTTTCTGAAATATACCCACAAGTAGGTACTCAGTTTTTTAAGATATACTACTTCCCTTTTCTTTACGTCTTCCTTTTAATTACTGTAGTTTCTTTGCTTTTTTGTTTAAGCTATAACTTCTCTGAACTTTTTTCCTTTTTAGTTTACGTAATGGTAATAACTATATCAGGACTAGGTTTATTTTATTCGGATTCGGTTATTATGTTTTTCGTATTTTATGAATTTTTACTATTACCTTCTTTTTTAATCCTATATAAGTACTCAAAAACAAGGAGAAGTGTCGAGGCTGCTTACTTGATGTTCTTTTGAACCCAATTTGGGGCTATGTTCCTTATATTTGTTTTTTTTTATATATTTTTCGTAACAGGAAGCCTTAACTTTTCTAATTGATTCTTTTTTAATTTTACTAAATTTGAAATAAATTTTATTTTTTTATTTTTCTTGATGGGGTTTGGTGTTAAATTACCTATATGGCCATTTTACGACTGGTTACCTAAGGCCCACGTCGAAGCATCTACCAACTTTTCTATTTTTTTAAGTGGTGTTTTGGTAAAATTTGCTTTTTTTGGTTTTTTAAAATGTTTATTGTTTTTAGAAAGTGAGCCTACTTTTGTGTATATCTTCCCTTATTTATTTATAGGTCTCGTAGACTCCGTATTTAAGATATTCCACCAGATAGATATTAAGAAGGTTATTGCCTTTTGTACAGTCGCCGAAATGCATTGATTGCTTATTTGTATAGTAAGCGGTCAGTCTTTCCTTTGATTGGCTGGTTTCGCTATGCTTATCAGCCACGCTATTATATCAACAAACTCGTTTTTAATGGTTGATTCTATAGCTAGGAGGTTTAAAACCAGACTTGTTACGGAAATTTCTGGACTAAACTTCCTATGCCCTAAACTATTTTTGCTATCTTTGGTAAATTGTATAGTTTTTTTAGGTTTCCCTGGAACTTTATTCTTCATCTCAGAATTTTTACTATTTACTTTTTTAATAGATTTATTCCCACTGTACTCCTTTTTTGTAGTTTTTCTTGTTTATATTTTATTAGCGTCTTTCTTTTTACGTTTGTGGATGAATATACTTTTTAGCTCAGTAAACTACTATAAAAAAAGCGTTGTGTTGGATTTAGATAAAACTGAATTGTTAATATTTTCATTCTTTATAGTACTTATTTTTTGGTTAGGTAACACCTGACAATCTTACATATTTTAAAATGCCTACCCTATCACAAAAAGGTATAAATTTAAAAAAAACTTATAATATTAAAAAAAAAAACTTCTCCAGGACTTCTCGTTTAGATAAGAACCCCCAATTAAAGGGAGTTGTTACTAGATTAACTATAATGACACCTAAGAAACCTAACTCAGCTTTGCGTAATATCGCTAAAGTTAAGTTGTATAAAAATAATCGTAGATTAATTGGTAGGGTTCCTGGTATCGGCTATTTACCTAATAAATACAATAGGGTGTTAGTTGAAGGTGGAAGAGCTAATGACTTACCGACCGTACGTTACACGTTAATAAGGGGTGTTTTTGATTTTGCATCTCTTTATTCTAAAAAAAAAAGACGTTCTGTTTACGGAACACCTAGACCTGAGGGTTATACGAAACACGTAAGGAGGTGCTTTAGGAGTATAACTTACGTTTAGTTTTTTTTTATGAAGCTTGATTGAATAAATAGTAAACTAAAATCAGTTGTTGGTTGGGCTAGAGCTGGGTCTATCTGACCTTTGACGTTTGGCCTAGCTTGTTGTGCTGTAGAGATGATACACGCAGCTATGAGTAGGTACGACTTAGATAGGTTCGGTATACTTCTTAGAGCAAGTCCTAGGCATTCAGATTTGATAATGGTAGCTGGTACTTTAACCAATAAAATGGGTCCAGTTATTCGTAGACTTTTTGAGCAAATACCTGAACCTAAATGGGTTCTTTCTATGGGTAGTTGTGCAAACGGTGGTGGTTACTACCACTATTCGTACTCTGTAGTTAGAGGTGCTGACAGGATTATACCTGTCGATATTTACGTCCCAGGTTGCCCCCCTACAGCAGAGGCTCTAATTTTTGGATTAATACAGCTTCAAGGAAAACTCGGTTTTACCTTGTCAAGCATAAACAAATATAGTGAATGGTACGGAGTAGATCGTATGTAAATGGACTAAGTTACTGCTTAAATAAGTTTCGTTTTAATAACTCGAGGCTTTTGGTAAAATATACACCTTTTTACCTAAAAAAGGTATCTAACTTATCGTTAGTATCTCTAAAAAAAAAGTGAAAAAGGTATTCAAATTTTTACCTTTATAATTATAATTATATATTTAACGGTTTAGCTAAAATTACAAAATTTTCATTTAAATTTTTTAAAATGGAGTTGAAGAAGAATGTAAACTTCTTTCACATAGCTTTTTCAGGGCCATTGAATTACTCTGATTTTGGTAGAGTTTTTTCGAAACTAAATTTCGGATTAACTAATTTTAGAACGTTGTCACTTTTTGTAAATTTCTTTAATTACTCCAAATCAGACATTTCCTCTATTAGAAACTTTAACTTAATTTCAACCGAACCTGGTCACAATTTCTTAAATATTGACGGTGGTTTGGTTGTTGTCAGAGGTAGTTTGGTTAATGCTGGTGATTTAAAAAGACATTTAGTGCTGTCTTATAAGTTGCTACTAAACTCGATCTGATGTCAAGTAATGTCTTTTAATTTATCTACTTACAGCTCACTGCAGTTACTAACTTTAACTAATGCCCTAAAGTAGTGTTTTTTAATATGTTATTAAAACAACGTAAAGTCTCGCAAACAAATAGATGTAAGTTTAGGTTAAAGAAAACAGTTTTTATTTTTAAAAAAATTAAATTTTTCTACAAAGGTACCTCTTTTCGAGTACCTACTAATGTCAGGGGTCTTAAGACTATTAGGTCTAGAAAAACTAAATCAATTAAATTTAATGTAATATTTAACAAGACTCACAATCCATCGAAATTAGGTGTAGTGTCTAATGTTTTTATGCTACTTAAATCCAAAACACAAGCATCTTTAATAGTTATACCTAGTGGTATTTTTTTTTTAAAAAAATCTAACTACAATGATAAACTATTTTCTTATTTTTCGGATAAATTTTTCATGTTTAAAAATAAATTTAATTTTATAAATTTCCACACAGTGTTGGGGTTTTTATCAAAAAAAACAATTATCTCGAATATAGAACTTATTAGAAATAAAGGATCGCAGTACGTGAGGTCTAACGGGTCGAAAGCTGTTCTTATGAATATAAACCTGGATAACGGTTTGGCTTTGGTTAAATTACCTTCAGGGGAGACTAAATTTTTCTCTGCATATTCCGGAGCTTTGAAAGGACCTTCAGGTTTACCTGAGATGGATAAAATTTTTAAAGGTGATCGTTTTTTTAAAAAAATCAGAGGTTTTGGTCCTAAAGTTAGGGGTGTCGCTAAAAACCCTATAGACCACCCGCACGGAGGTAACACAAAATCTATTAAATTCCCAAGGACTCCTTGAGGTAAGGCTACTAAACTAAAATAATATGTTTGTAAGTAAAGCATCTTTTAAGAGAATTAAGTTGCACTTCGATAAGTATTATAGGTTTAAGATAACTGATCACGTAGTTTACTCAAGAACCAGTACAATAACTTCGAATCTAATAGGTTCGTCTGTTATAGTTTATAAAGGTAATGGTTGGGTTAAGGTAAAAGTTTCTAGATGAATGGTAGGGTGTAAATTCGGTGAATTTACGTGAAATAGGAAAAATTTTACTAAATCAAAGTAAACTGCAAGATTCTTTTAATATGTTACTAAATTCTTTTTTTAATATAGTCAATAATGGTTTTTATTTTAATAAAGCCATACATTCTTATACAAGCATTACTTTTAATTTTATACTTAATAGTTTGAATTTTTTTAAAAGTAGGTCTACACGTTTTTTATTATTTAGATCCGAAGTCCAGTTCTTTAACAATAAGCCTAATTTTCAGATAGAAGATAACTTAGACTGTGGATCTAGTTTTGTTAAAAAAAAAGTAATAAACGCTGAAATCCTAAAAACACTACCTCCGTTTAGGAACCCGAACCACTTAGTTAATCTTAATATTTTAAAAAAGTATCTAATAAAATCTTACAAAGGTAAGTGTCACGCCCTAGGTAAACCAGTTAGAGGTCAACGAACTTGATCAAATGCTATGAACTCCAAGAACAATAATTTTTTTATACGTAAGTGTATCTCCCAAACCTCAAATAAGATTGATATTGACAGTTGATCTTAACTAATAAAATTGTATCATTTTTTATATAAACTAAAGACATTCGACTCTATAACGAATACAACTAAAAATAAAATAAGCTTTTTTTTGAAGACTAGTAGGAATAGAAACTACAGAACAAGTATAGTGAAGAGGGATTCCGTTTTTTCAAAACTAAAAAGTCACTTCTCCTTTATAGAATTTTCAGATTTTGGAAGTTTTTTCTTTAAAACAAGTAGATTTATAAACGTAAATAGTCTGTTAAATTTTTCTACCATAACTTACGAACTTAAAACGTTTAAAGTTAGGTTTTTGAGAAAAAAAACCTCATTATTTGACAGATTTAATACTTATAGGTTTTTTGCAAAGAAACGTTGGTACGAAAGGAAATACTTGGATAATTATAAAAATAATAATATAAAGAGGTACTATAGGTTTTCCAATAACCCCTTCCCTAGAAATTCTAGAGATAATTTTAAAAGAAGAAACCAATTTATGAGGAAAATTTTTTTTAAAAATTCTTGAATAAAGACTCTTTGGAGAAAACGTGAAGAGGTTAAAAAACTTCTTAGTTTAAAATTTAGGTATCAGAAAAAATTTACACGTTACGTTACACAATTTAGGGGTAGGGTATCTCTCCTACTTCTGAAATATAACTATTTCAATTTACTACACATTATAAGATCTACTAATATAGTAGTTTCTAATACAATAGGTAGGGAACTTCTCGACAATGGTTGTGTTTATATGAATAGTATTGGTGTTAGAAACGGGAAAATAGTTTTAGTAAAAGGGGATTTAGTCTCTTTACGGCTATCTTGAGACTTACTCTCTTACTTAACTTACCAAAGATCTATTTACGGGGACCATTTACGTAAATTTAATAGGATGTACTACGGTTTTTTGATGAAACGTAAAAAAGATAAAGGTTTTGTCCACTGGCAATCGTATTTTGATTTTTTTAAAAAACCCACTCCTTCGTTTTTAGAGGTAGATTTACTATCTTTAAACTTCATGGTACTTAAAGAAGTTGATAATAATGTAATACAGCGAAAAACTGATTCTCTTGCATTACCTTATAATGCATTCCAGTTATTAAATTGAAAATTTATAATTTAAAATATAATTAAATATGAAATTTGATTTTTTTAATATATGAGCAGATTCTGCGGCAAGAAACAATAGTAGCGATTCTAGAGTAAAAAGCTTCACTCTAAATTTCGGTCCACAACACCCAGCTTCTCACGGAGTTTTGCGTTTAATTTTACAATTAAATGGTGAGTTGATTGAAAGAGCTGATTCGCATATAGGTTTCTTGCATAGAGGTACAGAAAAATTAATGGAAGACAGGAATTATTTACAATCTTTACCTTATTTAGATAGGTTAGATTATGTATCAATGATGTCACAAGAGCACGCCTTTGTTTTGGCTATAGAGGATTTAATGGGTACTACTTCGTACACCTCTTCTTACGTACAGATAAGGGTTTTATTTGATGAGTTAACTAGAATACTAAACCATTTTCTGGGATTGGCTACCCATTCGCTTGACGTAGGTAACATGTCACCGGTTTTTTGAGCTTTCGAAGAGAGGGAACGTATTATGGAGTTTTACGAAAGGGTTTCGGGTGCACGTATGCACGCAGCTTTTTACAGACCTAACGAGGTTGATTGATCTGGTATCAATTATCAATTTTTTGTCGATGTTTCTTTATTTGCAAGAGATTCTATGAAGAGTATAACTGAAATATTTATATTACTTTCTACAAATAAAATATGAAAATCCCGTCTAGTTAATGTAGGTAGTGTTGGTTCGGAAGAAGCTTCTAGCTACGGAACGACTGGTGTTGTTCTAAGGAGTTCTGGTGAGAAAAAAGATCTTAGGTTCGTTAAATCAGACTGCTACTCTTTTTACTGATTTTTGAATATGCAAAGTTATCTAGGTAAACGTGGAGATTGTTATGATCGTTTTTTGATTAGAATAAGGGAAATGTACGAAAGTATTAATATAGTATTTCAGGTAATATCTAACTTAACTACTACCTTGGATTCTACAAGTAAGGGATCCTTTAATTTTTTTTCATTCTACGAACAGGTTTACGGTAAATCTTATAATAAGATGTTTAGGTCAACTAAATACAATTCTATGGAGTTTTTAATAGAACACTTTAAGTATTATAGTGATGGTATAGAAGTACCTAAGGGGTATTCTTATAAAGCAGTAGAGGCTCCTAAGGGTGAATTAGGTGTAACTATAATCTCCGATGGATCTAACAAACCTTATAGGTGTAAGTTAAGATCCCCAGCATTCCACCACCTAAACCTGATGTCCCGTATGATACAAGGTCATATGTTGGCAGATATGATAACAATACTAGGTTCTCAGGACATAGTATTTGGTGAAGTAGATCGTTAGTTTACATGAAACACGAGTATCATGGAATTTTAAGCGATAAACTTAAAAGAAGATCTTTCCTGAAGAGTGAACTTCAGCGAAGAGTATCTGTATACTCTAAAAAAAATACTTACGTTGATAATTTTTCAAAAAATTTAATAAGCCTTAAAATGTCAAAAACCGCTTCGTATAGAAAATCTACTGTTCAACGTAATCGTTGTATTGTAAGTGGTAGGGGGCATGGTGTTTTAAGTAAATACCAACTTTCGAGATTTTTTTTTCGAGAAAAGGCTTTGAGTGTAAGTTTACCAGGTGTTCGTAGAAAATCCTGATAAACTTTTGTTATGTTTACACATGGTCGATCAAGAATTAACCTATTATTTTGAACTTGTTAAATACGTTCCTTTAGAAGAAAGGACTTACTACTACTCACAGTTTAGATCAAGTGATTTGATACCGAAATGCTGACTAGATTACGGTATACCTAAATCAGATTACTATTATTACGTAGTTTGTGAACATTTATTTGATTTTGTGAGTTTCTTTGAGAACAGGTGGGAGATTTTATTAGCTAATAAGTCTCTTTTTGATGTTCTTTGCTACATTGAGTTCAGCTATTTTCATTTAGTTTATAGCGTAAACTCTTTTGTAGAGCAATTTGTTTGGCTAGACAATGGCTATAAATTTATAGGTAAATCTATATTATCTTTAAAGGATCTAGACGCTACAAATTATCTCTACTATAACCTACCCTTTAACTGGTCTTTTATTTACGGATTGAAGTTTTGTTCTTCTTTACTTTTTTTAATTTTTATAAGAGCTGGGCTTCCCCGTTACAGGTATGATTATTTAACTAAATTGGGGTGGGCTAAATTTTTAGTGTTTACCTTATTCATACTTATGTTTGTTTATTTTATTTTTATGTTTTTATAGTATTTAAATATGTTAAGTATAATTAAGAAAATCTTAAATAGGACGCAGTTCAACTCCCTTGTATTTAGAAGTAATTTTTTAAATTTATTGTTTTTAACTAAATCATTTAAATATGTAAAGCCTTTAAACTTCGAAAACCTATGATTCTATGTAACGGAAAGGCAACCTAGGTTGGTTAAAAATTTTTTTAGTCGTTTTTTTAAATAAATTTTTATATTTATGGAAATTAGCTTAATCGGTAAAGCTTTGGCTTTTGGGGCCAAATTATGATGGTTCGAATCCGTTATTTCCAAATAATTAAATGAATTTAGTATTATCTATGGTAAAGGTTGGAATTTTAAAAAAAAAACTCTACGTTAAGTTCAGATGCTATAAGAACTCTATTGCTTACTTAAATTTATTCAAAAAACTAGGCTTCGTATCAAATTTTTTTAAAATAAAGTCTGGTAAGTATATAGTTAATTTTCTATACTCAAATGGTATATCCTTTTATGGTTTTATTAGGAATTATTCTAAAATTTCTAAAAAATTTACTATAACTAAAAAAGCTATAAAATATTTAAATAAAAACTCCAAAGGTTTGATGGTTATTTCTACAGACAGAGGTGTAGAAACTAGTCAGCAATCTGTAAGGGGTGGTGTTTTACGTTTATTGATATTAAGTTAACTTTTTTGTTTCAATATGTTAAAATTTAAAAATATATTTAAAACAGTAACCCACTATTCCATGCCAACGTCTATTTTATTTATTTTCTCTAAAAGACTAAACTTAATAATAAACTCTTTGATCTTTTTCTTAATACTTGTCTTCTCTTTTCTTTAGTTTTTTTAATATGTTATCTCTTTACGTTAATAATATTTATTTCCTTATCCACAGGCTTACTCTATCTTTAAAGAACTCATTACTTTCCTTAAAAACTAACGGTATGTTTTTTTTAAGAAATTTAGCAGTTATTTTATTTATAGATACGTTAGTTATAGACGACGAGCCTTTATGGGAACCTACTGAGTGGACTTTAGTTCAAACTTGAGTCCTTTTTATATTTTTCTTCTCTTGAATAGCAGAAACCTTAATATCCAGCAAATACGGTTCTTTTACAGGACGTGATAAACGTGTATACCAGGGATTATTCAGAGGTTACTGGTATTCCATTGGCTGGTTTGCCTTTAACATACTACTTACTGTTGTTTTTGTAGCCACACCTTTTTATTTTGAGCTAAACTATACCGTTTCTTCCGTAGTTACTTGGTGAAACTGGTATAATAGGTTATTCTTTTATAAAATTTCTATATGTTTTTTTTTTATATTCTTAATACTACTTAGTATGCAGTTAGGTCTTAGGTGGTTGAATTGATCTAAATTATTTTTTTTATCTTTAGTTGTCTTCGTACTCCTATCATTTATCTTCTACACTCAATTTATAGTTGTTTTTTTTTCGTATTTTACTGACATGGACAACTATTCTAACAACGCTTTTGATGGTTATAGTGCTTTAAGTCAAGGTCCTTTACGGTGAGGTTGAGGTTCTAGGGAAGATACTTACTCTTATCACCAAACTCCTGGTAGTTTTTGAAATAAAAACGATGGCCTTTACAGTAGTAGTTTGTTTTTAATTAATATATTTATATTTTTGTTGTTGGTAATGACACTGCTTCAGTGGATTCTTTTTGTTAGACGTATGTACTCTACTAAAGATATGTCGTATACTTTCTTAACTTACGCTTCTTCTAACATAAGAAATTTTTTCTACTCACTCATGTTTCTAGCATTAACTTTACTGGTATCTGTATTTTACCAGTACTTGAGGACTCCACTTGAGTTGTATTTTTTTGATATGAACTGGGTTGAGTTTTTCGAAGTAGTGAAGTTTACTTTATGTAGTTACTTGGAGTTCTTATCGAACTTAGCCTACAAATTCGGAATGTCTATTATTTCGATTTTTTTTTAAATTTAGTTATGAGTTGGACTGAAGTTTTTGAGATAGTAGTACACCACGTAACTAATTACCTAGAGTTTTTATATTGACTTTTGGATAAATATATTTTTAGTTTTTTTAAAAAATAATACCTTATCGTTTAATGTTATTCGTTAAAGCTGCCAAAGTTTTAGCTTTAAGTACCGTTGTTTTACCTTTAGCTGGTTGTGCCATTGCTACCGGTATTATCTTCGCTGCCTTGATTAGGGGTTTAGCTTACGCTCCAGACCTAGAAGAAACACTATTCAACTACACAACCTTAGGTTTTGCTTTTGTTGAAAGTTTTGCTTTCTTATTGTTTGGTATCGCCGCTATCATCTACATTTTCTAGTATTTTATGGGACAACCAGGAGGAGTTATGATTAACAGAGTAGGTTACTCGAATTTTTGATTAAATAATTATCTGAATGTGAATAGTAATGCTTTGGGTCTTATGAACCTTAACCTGATATCGCAGTTAGTTAAGAATTTCTTAATATTTAGTCAGATACAAAATAATAATTATTTTTCAGCTAAAAGATTTGACGGTTATAGTTTAGATTCTTCTAGTAATTTTAAGTATTATAGGAAGGCTGAGGCTCACCATAGACACACACGTCACAGAGAGACGTTTTTTTTAAGAAGTAATCTAAGTGGTTATTTAGGTTCTTCAGTTAAACTCTATAGAGTTGACAGGTGGTTGGTTATTAATTGGGTTGTTTTTAGAGAGTTTTTTAAACTAAACTACAAAGAACAAGGATTAAATCTTTCACTAACTTCGTTTAGGTTTTTATATAAAAAAAATAGTCTAAGTAAATTTGAAAAATATTTATTTATTAAAAAGAAGTACGTATCTTCTATTAATAAAAATTCTAGATTTAGGTCTAAGAAAATTGTTTTTTAATTTAATATGTTAAAATCCAACCAAAGCGAATATTTGTATCACAAAACAGCACTGGAGTACACTTCCAGCACACCCACACCCCTCGTTTACGTTTTTTTTTCTGAAATGAGTATGAATATACCAAAAGGCTTTAAAAAATCAAAAATGTATAATTTTAATACACAAGGTAATCACGTAAAGGAGTTTTTTAAATCCCTTACCCAAAAAGGATTACTTTCTAAAATTAGATCCTCGTTTATCAAATCCTGCTCTTCCTTTAACTCAAGCCTAGGTTCGCTAAACGGCCGTAACCTCTCTATGTTTTCAGAATTATTTGATCTAGTTGATGTTACTTCTAAGATCATAACCCCGACTTTTAAATTTACCTTCCATTTAATAGATAAAAAGATTCGTAAATTTAGTAGAGGTAAGTCCGGTAAGTACAGACTAGCGTTAAACTACCTACCCCCCTTTAAAAGAATGAAATACGTTTTTAAGGTATTAAAGAAGAATTTGAAAATAATGAGACCTAAAACTTTTCATAAAAGATTATCAGATCTTCTAATCTTAGTAAACTCAGGCGATAGGACTAACTTACTCCAACGCTTTGATAGTTTTTCTAATAACCAAGTTTACAATAATAATAGAGTTAAGGTTTTAAAATTATCAAATTAATTATTTAAATGTGTTATAGTTCAAATACTAATGTTTTTAGTTTAAGTAGCTTTCCTTTTTTAGTTTTTAAAAATAAAGAATCCAACTACGCTTCGATTGTAACTTTTGCAAATTCGTATTACGTAAAGACACCCGCAACCTGTAAAAACTCACTATTTTTAGACCCACAAACCAAATCAATATCGGTTACTAACCTGCTAAATACGAACGGTTTTCGTAAAATCGGATCAAACTACACCAACTCCGTATTAAAATCATCTAGAATTTTTTTTTACAAAAGGTTATCTTACTCAGGTAAGGGTTATCGGCTTTATATCAAGTCAAAATCAAAAATATATTTCCAATTAGGTTACTCGCATAAATACTATTTGTATGATTATACGGTAACACTTAAACCTATCCTAAAATCAAAACTACTACTACTGTCCTCTTCACTAACACAGTTATCTAATTTCTCTAAAAGTATATATAATTTAAGGCCTTTGAATATATTTACTTTAAAGGGTATTAGGTTTACAAAACAATTAGTCTATAAAAAAGTTGGTAAAGTTAGTTCTTACCGATAGAGTTTATTATGTATATAAATGGTTTTTAACTATATTAGACAATTAGTCATTTCTTTCTTCGATATCCTAACTAGCTATCTAAACCCACAAATAGATAAGATAGAATTTAGGAATCTAATCAGTATTTTATTTTGCGTAATTTGTTGAGTTATACTACTTAGCACTGTAGTGGTTTTTTAGTTATAATTTTCATTAACGTGTACTCTTTTTTATTTTCCTTTAGAGCCTTTACCTAGGTAGGTTATAAATGGGAGGTTCAGAGGTTATGCAATATTGATGATTTACTCAATTACTTGGGACAGCGGTTATAGCTATCCTATCTATATTTTCTTCAAAAAACTTATTAGCACGTTTTAGCGCGTTGAAGGTAGCTAGGAAGGATTATTACGAGTGTGGATTTAGGCCCCACGTTCAAAGGCCTATTCAGATGTCTATGCAGTTTGTGCTAATCTGTATTTGTTTTATTATTTACGACATCGAACTTAATTTTTCTTTTCCTTTGGTAGCCGGAGTAAGCTACGGAGGTTTGGAGCTTTTCACAAATTTTTTTTTAATATACGTAACTATGTCAATGAGTCTACATTTTGATTTTGATCGAAATTTATTATCATGAAAGTTTAGTTAGTACGTAATCAAGGTGTCTATAGCTTAATTAGTAAAGTCCAAGATTGTGGGTCTTGTGGATGCAAGTGCAACTCTTGCTAGGCACCCTATGAGTAATTCTCATTCACTTAAACATAACAGCAATTTTAGAACCCCTGTCTGAAGGTCATTTGATGCAGTAAGTCAATGAACTTGAGATCTTATAGGGTTCTCAGGAAAATACATTAGTTACTTAGCTTTCTACGTTAATAGGCTAGTGTTACCATTTTCAAGTACAACTTCCGTTTTTGGTTTTTGTTTACTTGTAACAATTATGATGCAACTACTTTCTGGTTTTTTTTTAGGATGATATTATATCCCAGAACCAGGTTTAGTCATCGAAATGAGGGAAGAGATGTTCGAAGAAACAAGATTCGGTGCCGAGGTGTTCTACATGCACGTTAGGGGTGTCGATGTTATATTCGTTCTTTCTTACCTTCATATTTTAAAAAAGATTTACCTAAAAAATTACGTTACTGCTGATGGTGACGGATGAATTCTAGGAGGTTACGCTTTCTTCTGGTTTCACTACGTTGTAGGTTTAGGTATTTGTTTAAGCGCCACTCACCTAAGTGACTTAACTTTAACAATCGCAGCTAATGTTTACTGATCTCTAGTAAACAATATCCATAAAAGTTATTACTTTATATTTACAAACAAGCACCTAAATACTGACGAAATGGTTCGTTTGATGATGCTACATTACATAACACCTTGATACTACTTGTATTTAGTTAAATTACACATTATGTTTTGTCACGAAGGATGAGATTCTGACAGTGAACAAGGTATTTACGAAGATAAGTCTAACACCTGAATTACATGATTTTACGATGCTTTTTGAAAAGAATTACAAGATTCTTGACATATAATAGTCTGAACCTACTCTTATTTCTTCTTCCACCACTTTGACATAAACTCAGTAGCTTACTTTTTCTTTGAAAGGTGAAACATTGCCGAACTTGATGAAATTAGATTTTATGGAGTCGCCCCTCATTGGTACTTTAGACCACTAATGGGTTTACTTACAATCGCTCCTACCCACTTCGAAGGTTTGATGTGATTAGTTTTGTTTTTTGTATTCATAACCTTTACACCAGTAATCTATAACTTTTATAACCAATCTCACAAAAACGTTAACGTAATTCCTATGAAAGATTCTTACTTACAAACATACATGTTCGCCTTTTTTATGTTCGCCTTATTTACTACAGCTAGTATCTTACCTTGTGGTCGTTATTACTACGATCCTGAAGGAGGTTACGTTGGTAATACTTGAGTTAAGTGATCTTACCAGTATATATACTGATACCTAGGTTTTTTGTTATACCATTTAGATCATATAGATAACTTAATCTACTCAACTTCCCAGTACGTACCTTTAAAGTTACAAAATCCTCACGAAAATGATTGAAGAATGGGTGTTAACACTTGAGATAAAATATTTCAAGATAGGTACATACACGATGATTCTAAAAAAAGACCAGATTCTGAACTATACGGGATGTAATCTTTTAATATGTTATTCTTAAAAAATATAAAAAAATTTAATAAAATCTCTTATACATTAAAAACTTTATTCTACAACATTAATGAATTTTTAATTTCTTTAATGTCGTTTAACAAGACTACTTCATCTTTTTTTAGAGAAGGTTTTTTTTTGGATTGTCTTCAAAAGTTATCTACCGATAAATTTTTAAAAAATGCTAATGTAAGGTCCATACAACTTTTCGATTTAAACAGTTCTAAGGTTATAAGGTTTCTTGTCGATGATGTCTACAAATCACTAAACTCAATCTTCTTCAAAGGAGATGAGTTATCCGTTTTTAATGTTTTTTTGACGTTAATTACTGGCTTCGTACTAGTATCCCAAATACTATTTACTACGTTTATATTCCTTTATTTTATTTTTTAGTAACCTAGTTACTTAACTAAAAAAATTATGTCAGAATTTTTTTTAATATTAGTTTTAATGACTATTTTACTTTGTCTATTTGTTGTTTTGACAGAACGAAAGTTACTAGCCCACGTACAGCGTAGGTTTGGTCCTAGCATAGCTGGTAGGAATGGTTGGTTGCAGATAGTTCTAGATTTACTAAAATTAATGACAAAGGAATTTTTTATAATGCCTAGGTCGGGATCTAATTTAATACCTATGTATATAGGTTTTTTTTATGTCTTACAGTTACTATTTGTACAGAACTTTGTGTTAGGGCCTAGTATGTTTATTTTTGACCAACTTGATGGTATGATTTTTTATCATTTAATCTTAGTAATGCTTAGTAATATTGTTTTAATAGTTATAGGTTTTTTAAGCCAGTCTAAGTATAGTATTATTGGTGTTGTCAGGGGTATTGTTCATGTAATATCGTTAGATGTTTACATAACAGTTACCTACGTTTTAATTATATTCTCAACCCAATCGGGTAATTTTCACGATTTTGTTATAACTCAACATAACTACTGATTTCTTTTTTTATTTAGTCCACTAGCTTTTTGTTTTTTAGTTATAATGTTAGCAGAATCTAAGAGAGCACCCTTCGATCATGTCGAAACTGAAACTGAGGTAGTTGCTGGTTACGCTACAGAACACGGTAGTATTTTTTTATTGATTTTTTATTTATGTGAGTATATGCATCTAATAATATCAGCAAATCATTTTACTATTTTTTTTTTAGGTGGTTGGTCTTTAAGTTTTTTTAAAAGCATCCTACCTCCCTTTTTCTTGTCCTTTAGTGATTCTAGTTATTATTTTATCCTTTAGTACTGTCACCCCTATTTTCCTTATGGTAACTAAATTCTATTATTTAAATTTACTTACCGTAGATTACTTATTTTACTGGTCTTTAAAACTAGACCATAATTTACTGTTTTTGTTTCTAACTTTATAATGTTTACGTTAATGGTTTTGAGATATTTTTTTGTATGGTTTTTTATAACCCTATCTTACTTTTCGTTGAATTTTAGTTATTTAATATCTTCTGATTTAAACACTTTGTGCAATTTTTCTGTTTTTGAGGGTACGTTACCTTTTAAAATGAGTAGCAGCTCCTATCATTACAAAATTTTTGTTATAATGGTTGTTTATTACTACGGACTTAGTAGACACTCTGTTTATATCGCATTTTTAGTAGCTGGTCTGAACTCTAAACAAATACCTGGTTTTGGTTTGAGTAGTTTGGGAGTTAATGGTTTTTACAACTCCCTCTTATCAAATAACATCAACGCAGTGCACCCCGTACTACTTTACTGTACATTTGCGGCTATGTTTGTGTTTATTTTACGTATTTTAGTTTTAAAGAATAGACCTGTTATTCTATTTAAATACATATTAAATATTCCCCTTATAACCTCTTCTTCTCTTTTCGTCTCGTCTCTTTTTTTAGGTATGTGGTGAGCCCAACTAGAAGGTACTTGGGGGGGTTGGTGAGTATGGGACCCCTCTGAGAATCTACTGTTACTAGGGTTTTTGTTTATTTTGAAAATTATCCATTTTAAATTAGTAGGTAATTTTCGAAAAATAACAAAAACCTCTACGTTACTGTTTTTTTTTGTTTTAGTATTTTATTCGATAACCCAATTAGGGTTTATAGAAACTACACATAACTTTGTTTCAGGTAACAATTCTAGGAGTTTGGTCGTAACTATTTTATTTTATACAAGCCTGGGCGGTTTACTTTTTTCTATAAAAAACTATAAAATAAATTTATTTTATAGTTTTGTCGAGAAAAATTTTTACTTACTTAAATTTACGATTTTTACAGCTTCGCTTGTACTGTCTGGCGTCCTTTACAGTTCTATTATCTCCTATAAACTAATTTATGTCATGTTTGTATTTATTTACTTGTTCGTAAATGGTAACTCAACGACTTACTTACTACTCTATAAATTACATCTGTACAATTTATCACTTGTTTCTGTTTTTAGTAGGGTAGGCCTTTACAGGACTTTACACCATTTAATTTTATTGATATTTTTATTAGTATTTTTGGGTAGAGTCTTTACAAATTTTTGAAGTAATTTGGACTACGGTAACTTGGGAGTTTCTGTTGTTTTGGATGACTTGAGGTGTTTTTATCTGAACGACCTCTCTGATCTTTTATTTTATTCAAAGATATTCCCGAGCTCTGATGCATTTACTTCCTACTCTTTAGTAGAGTCCCGAACATTTCATCTCAAGACTAGTTATGTGGTTAATTACCAGGCTACGGAATTTTCATTGGCACTTGTTTTATTGTTTTTTTCGTTACTAGTTTTACTTTATGCAGTATTCTCTAAAAATTGTATTTTTTTTTATTAAATTTAGTGTTATTAACCTATGAATAGGTCTAGTTATGATAACTTTTTTAAACGTAATACTAGGTCAGAAAAACCCTCATCCTTAGCTAAAAACAGGTTATTTGTCGAAAGGAATTCGAGAAATAAGAGAGTTTTTGGTGGATTTGGTTCTATATTTAAAAGCAGTACTTGGTCAAAATACAAAAGCCAAAACACTACTTTAAATTTAGTCTCTTCCTGGTGAAAAACGTCACTTTTAACAGCAATCACGTTATTTCTAGTTTATGCTTATTTTTGAAATAACGAAATACTTTACTGAGTAGCTAAAGACTGTAGATCTGCTGCAGACTTTTTGTACTTATTTTTTTGAAGAGCCTCAGATGTCCTACTTAGCTTCGTATGCGCTTTTGTAGGGTGTACTTTTTATTTTTTTAGAATAATTACCATGAAATGGGTATCCTTTTTCTACCCTAACTTCGATAAATACAATTCAATCACCAAAGACTACCCTACCGACAAGGCTTGGGTTTCGGATGAAGCAAAAGCTACTGTCCGTAATTTAAAGGAAAACGTTTATAAAGGTGGTAGGTTTTTACCAACTGCTGAGTTATTTACAACTCCATTATCTGATGATTCGTCTAGTAGGTTTTTTAAAAAACTATACTCGACCGAAGAGTCGTTAAATCAAAAAAATATGAATTTTTTAGAAACAAGGTCTAGCTTCTTAGTTAATGATATCCTAAACCTCTCCTACAAATCAAATACACTTGAAAAAAATGCTTATATTTCAAAATGAGATAACTCCTTAAACACGAACGGCCTTAAATTTGTCACCTCGGACTTCGACTCTAACAACTCGTCTAACAATTCAGACTTATTTTTTTTAAATGAAAAAAGTAGCAATTATTTCAAAAAACACGAATACTTTAAGTGATTATATAAATACTCCATGCTTACACCTAACTCAGAAAGTAGGTTAGATTCTATAAATTCATCTATACAGGGTATAGGTAGTGGTAGTTCTAAAAATAACTCCTTCCTTAATTTTTACATTGATAAATTTGAATCTAACGAATCCAACAGTTCGTCGTTTAGGGATGGTGTACTTGTACTAGGTAATAGCTCTGTTTTCAGTAATAATTCTAAAAATTGATTGAAAGATTACTCGAATATACATTCTAGTTATATGTGAAGTTTAAATAGAACCAGATTCTTCAACAAACCTCACTTCGATAGTTTAGACCTATCTGAGGTCAACTCTAACCCTCAAAAGTCTTTACTAAACCAAAGTAACGACTTATTGGGTGCTGAGTTACTTACATTAGTACCGTCAACCAAAACATCAACTTCACTGTCTAATAACGTTTCAAGTTTCGTTCTAAACGTAGCTGGTAAAGAATCTTTAGATTATGGCGATAAAAATATGATTTTTAGGACATTCTCTAGATCAAACACTTCAGGATCTGTAGATTTCTTCCCATTGGATTTAAGTTTTGGTGGTAATTGTGATTTTAACTCTAAACCGTTCACATATAATAATTTCCTAACAACAACAACATCAACTCAATTTATTAAAGATGGTAATTGAGTAAAGGATTTTTATTACTACTATCTTTAGTATTTTAATATGTTATCTTATTACAAAAAACAAACTTCTAGTGTAGATATACAGCCCGTATGGTGCTATTCTAAAAAAGTAGAGCTTCTTTTAAGTACTTTAATATCTTCGAGTAACTACATGGTTGAATTCTGCCGCTCTTCTAGGTATTTAGTAAATTTTAAATATTTATACACCGGTACTTTGAATTTACTTTTGTCGGAAATTTCAAAAATATCCCCATTAACTCAAGTAAACCCTAAATATGTTTCTTCCTCTAAAAGTTATGCGTACAGAGCTACTAAGTTGATTATATCTTCCGGTAACCTTAAACCTATCAAAATAACCCCAAGTAAGTCTATTTTTAGCATTAGTTACTATTTTAAAAATAACAGATTTACTAATATATTTAAGTGATTACTTCTGAACTTATCTTATTTGAATACTAATAACTGAAACGGTATCCTAAATTCCTATAAAAACCGAACCTTCAAATTCTATATTGATTTTAACTTACTAAATTTAGTAAATTATGAATATTTCCGTATAAATTACTTAAGGTAGTAATTGATAATTTAAATTTATAAATATAACTATGCTTACACTTTTCCCATTTTTCCCACAATTACTTGTTTTAAATAGTATTTTTATTTTTTGTTTTAAGAAATGATTAGGACCTACTGGTATATTCTACTTTTCTGTGTTTATAATATTATCGTCAGCTTTGTTAGCTTCCCTAGACCTTTTTAATAATTTAACGTTAGGAAGTTACTACTACGTTGATTTTGGTAGGTGATTCTCTTCTTCGGAGATTATAGATATGCACTTAGCTTTTTGTTTTGATAACTTAGCTTTAATACTTTCTGTTGTCGTTTTACTTCTAACTTCCCTAGCTCAATTGTTTGGTGTTGAGTATATGTTTAGGGAGGCTTTTGCTGCTAGATTGGTTTATTTACTTAATATGTTTGCAACTAGCGTAATACTACTCTTTGTTGTCTATGATTTTTTTTTAGTTTTAGTTGTTTGAGAACTAATAGGTCTTTTCTCTTTCCTACTAGTTAATTTCTACTCGCAACGTATTTATACTATAAAAGCTTCTCTAAAAACCTTCATATTCTCTAGAATAAGTGATATGTTTATTTTTTTAGCATTCAATTTAGCCATACTGGTATTTAACTCAACAGACATTTCGATAATTTTTTTAAAATTACCTTTTTTTATATTCCACGTCTTTTATATAAATAATTTTGCTATAAACTTTATATTTATACTTTCTTTGTTTATATCTTTAGCTGGTTGTATTAAAGGTGCTCAGTTTTTTTTCCACGTATGGTTGCCTGATGCTATGGAAGCCCCTACCCCAGCTTCTGCACTTATCCACTCATCTACTTTAGTTATTATGGGTATTTACTTGATAGTCAGGTTTAGTCTACTTTTCGAATTCTGTGTTTTTACTAATTATTTTTTATCTATACTAGGTGGACTTACTATAGCCTTTGGAGCTACCGTAGCTTCTTTCCAAAATGACATTAAGAAGTTAGTAGCTTACTCTACTATAAGTCAAATGGGTTACTTGATTTGTGGTTGTGGTTTTTGTAGTTATGAGGAGGTTATTATGTACCTAATTATGCATGCCGTTAATAAAGCCTTTTTGTTTATAATAGTAGGATATACTGTTCATTTTTTTTCAGGTAATACGGATCTAAGGCAGATCAGTAACTCGTATATTTACTCCCTGGACGTCTGTGTTTTCTTTTTTACTATAAGTGTAAACCTTATAGGGTTACCTTACAGTTCTGGTTTCTATTCAAAGGAATTTTTACTTTTTCAAATACTGAGGGATGATTTTGTTAGTTATGTGGTTAGAGCTACTTGATTGGTTAGTTTTTGTTTTACGCCATTTTACATGTTTCTACTAAACAAATCAATACTTTTTGGACCTAAAAAGGGTGTATCGTCTGTATATTACTCTATAAAAGATGGTTCAAGTCTGAATGTATTTGGTTTATTCCGTACCGCAGGGTTTGATAAGAATTTAGTACACCACTTTAACCAACACTCACTTTTCTCATCTAGATTTACTTCCGTTGTGTTATTCTTTTTTTGAGTTGTTTTTATGTTTGCAGGAGAGTTCCTTCTTTTAGTTTTAATGAACTTCTCGACACCCTTGGACTCTGTATATAGTTCCTTTTTTGTAGATTTTTCCTCATTCACTTGTTTTTCTACAAACAACGCTAGTTTCTTTACGCTAGATGTACTGTTCAGTTACATAATACTTTCTACTCTCGTAGCAATTAAGTTTTTGTATATGTTTAAATTTAAGAACGCTAGGGATTCTATAGGATTGTTTTTTTTAGTAGATTTCCTACTCTTCTCTTTTATTTTCTTATCACTTTAAACAACGATATTAAACAACGATATTAAACAACGATATTAAACAACGATATTAAACAACGATATTAAACAACGATATTAAACAACGATATTAAACAACGATATTAAACAACGATATTAAAC